>ERZ795060.1006-NODE-1006-length-35049-cov-6.228696_pt1 | contig 35049 bp, 25 predicted proteins | sample MGYA00375144_ERZ795060 | MGnify/ENA primary metagenome ERZ795060 (study PRJEB30189, sample SAMN05720157) | activated sludge metagenome | isolation source: anaerobic digester from wastewater treatment plant | place: Japan | collected 2015-05-15 ... | reverse complement strand
GCCAGGGGATCGCCGGTGAGCTTCGCGTAGCGCCCCAGGATGATCACGTTCAGCGCGTGGTAGACGGGCGCTTCATTCTCCTGTCCGATGTAGCGGAATCCGCCATCCGGCAGCTGGCTCTCCGCCACCTTGTCCAGCATCGCCTTCGCCTCTTCGAGGTCCTCGGGGCGCTGGTACAGCTCGGCCGAGAGCGCCATGATCAGCACGTAGTAGAGGTCCTGGTTCGCGTAGAGGCCCCCGGCCAGTCCGGCCCAATCCCACGCCTCTTCGTGCCGGTAGGCCCGGCGTTGCAGGTCGATGGCCCTTGCCAGCGCGTCGCGCCAACGCGGCCAGGCAGCCTCTCCCTCGGGAAGCATGCGCAGCCAGCGGATGCCATCCAGCAGCGGGCTCAGCGTGAAGCGGTTGACGTTGGGATCGCCCGGGAGAGGCCCATTGCGCCACCACCAGCCCTCATCGTGGCACTGCGCGGTGAGCCAATCGACGAGTCCGAGAGCATGCTCCAGCAGGTCCTCCCTCCCCCGGTGGGGCGATGCCGGATCGGCGACGGCGTAGGCGAGAGGCACCAGCTGTTCGGCGACGCCGCGGTATTGCCAGGCGCTGCGGATCTCCGCAGGCGGCCGGAAGGGCGGAAGCTCTGCTTGATAGCGCCGGGCGTTCAGGATCAGATAGGGATTGCCCTCCCGGGCTAGCGCCTCCCAGGCGGCGCGAGTAGCCGCCGGTCCAATCGGGGCGATGGGGAGCTTGACCCCCGGCTTGGGCCGCGCCTCAACCTGATCCACCCACCACACCGTTGTCTTCTCGATTTCTGGCTGCCCGTAGCCCTGCGCCCGGAAGGAGAGACGCCGTGCTGCCGCCAGATCGGCCTCACGCACCTTGCCAAACGACTCGATGGGAAGCGTGAACTGCCGCCACCCGGTGAAATCGAGCGGGATGCTCGTCATGAAGTAGCCGTTCATCTCACCGGTGAGGAGCACGTTCAGCCTGAAGGGACACGGTTTATCCAGATGCAGCCAGAAACGCACCGCATCCACCCCAGACCAGTCGGTGAGGAGCACGGGCGAGTCCGGCCCCGGTTGCTCAGCCACGGGCCAGCGCAGTGCCTGCGTCGGGGCACCGTCGCGCGGAGGTCCCTCCTCCGGCACGAGCACCGCCGACCAGGGGGCCTCGTCCAATGTGATGGCTGCGAGTGTTTGGAATGAGCCGGCGCCAGTGGCTGCCGGACCCGCCTCCGCCGCACCCATCGCTGCCCCGACGCCCAGAAGAGCCAATAGGCATCCCATCAGAGCCTCCATACCGATTCCCTTTCACCCCGATGCGTTGCTCACTGCGGCGCACCAGGTCGATATGGCACACAGGGCGAGGGGAATCCCCCGCGATTGCGGAGCTATTCGCCACGGCGCGCGGAGTGCCCTGCCAGTGCGGCGGGACGGGGCGGGGCGGGAGCATAGAGAACAGGATGCGCCTTCTCGTCTCGTTCTCTCCGCCGCAATTAGCGATCCGAGGTGTACCACCTGGGCGACCACCGCGGGGCGCAAGAGGCATCGCCACTATATCTAGCCGACGGCCTTGACGCAATACCCAACATCTGGTATGATACCGGTGGCAGCCGAGTAGGCAGCCGGGTGGTGACTATGAGAGCACGCACGAGCAATAGGGGCTCCCGGTTTGGCCGAATGATGGACGAGATGGCGGCGATCCTCTGGTTGGTCGCTTTGAGCCTCCTCATTCTCTCCGGGGCGCGCGCTGCTACCAGCGTGTTGAAGCACCAGCGCGACCAGCGCTATCCGCAGAGCGTCGTGATTGAGGTGAAGCGGGGCGATTGCCTGTGGAGTATTGCCAAGCGCTTCAGCCGTCCTGGCGAGGATCCCCGGCGCATGGTGCATATCCTCTCGGTTGCCAACCGGATCTCTACTGGCCAGGTCCTCTACCCTGGCGACCGCCTCGTTGTTCCGTATGTCGAGACGCGCGCTCCCTCTGATACCGGGGCGGTTCTCGCCCGGCGCTGATCCCCGTCCCTCGACAGGTATTCCACGGCCCTCCTGTGGGTCTATCGGCAACGCACCCTGGTCTCGCGGGCGCGTGAAGGCGCCGGCTTCTTGCGGAGTGCCGTCATGGCAACCCTCATGCCTCGATGGAAACGGGAAGGTATGCGAAAATGAGTGACGGCACCCGAGAGGGCACGGAAGGAACGCGGCGCCGTGGGCACAGGGTTTGGCGCATTTTGGGCGCGCTCGGACTGGCCGCATTCCTGGGGGTGGCCATCCCCGCGCACTTCATTGACCGCTATGGACAGGGAGATCGGGCGCGGCCGGCGAACGCCATCGTAGTATTGGGCGCGCGCGTTGATGAACGAGGAGAGCCGGGCGACAGCCTGCGCGCGCGCACGCTGCACGCCGTCTCCCTCTACAAGCGTGGGCTGGCGCCGAAGATCCTTTGCACGGGTGGCATCGGCGATTATCCGCCGAGCGAAGCCGCCGCTGCCGCGGCGCTGGCCCGCGCGCACGGCGTGCCGGCGGCAGATCTGTTCCTCGAGGAGCAGTCTACGAGCACGCGGGAGAACGCTCTCTACGCGGCGAAGATCTGCCGTGAGCAGGGATGGGGGGAGGTCATCGTGGTCAGCGACCCCTATCACCTGTGGCGGGCGAGGCGGGAGTTCACCCGAGCTGGCCTCATCGTTCACGTCAGCCCGGCTCGCGAGTGCGCGCGCAACCAGGTGCTGCACCGGCGTTTCTACTGGGCCGCGCGAGAGGTGTTAATGCTCGCCCGAGACGTTCTTCGAGGGATGTAGCGCCGGGCAGGCGGAGTAGGAGATCTCATGAGCGATCGCTATTCACAGCCATCTACCGTTCGTTTTCTTCAGCCGTGGGATGGTGATATCCTCAACCGGCACGATGGCAAGGCCGTCGAGGGCGGGCTTGAGATTACTGTGCGCGGAGAGGCCCCTGCCAACGCCGCGGTGACCGTCAACGGCACTCCAATGCGCCGCGACGGCACGACCTTTGTTGGCAACGTGGTCCTGCGCGACTTCGAGACGAAGCTCACCGCGCGCGCGGAAGGCGCCGGCGAGGCAAGCATCACGGTGCTTTGGGACCGCAACTCCTTCCCGCGTTATCGCTTCTCGGTAGATGACAATATCCAGTTTCTGAAGGACCTCGCGGTCAACGCCACGCGCTACAACTCGCTCTTTGATAACTGGTACCTCGCGTTCTGGCGCGAGATGCACCAGCGCTACGGCGCGCGCGTCCAATTCAACATCTACTATGCCACGGATGAGCGCGACTTCAACCTCTCGCAGATGCCGGAGCGCTATCGCGACGAGTGGAAAGCGAATGCCGACTGGCTGCGCCTCACCTTCCACGCCTACGCCGATCATCCCGACCGGCCCTACCTGCGGGCGACCTACGAGGAGATCGAGCGCGACTTCGTGCTGATCCACCGGGAGATCGAGCGGTTTGCCGGTCCGGAGCTCCTCAGCCCCTTCACCACGATCCACTGGGGTGCGGCCACCCTGGAAGCCTGCCGTGCCCTCCGTGACCACGGGATGCGGGGCTTCGCCGGCTACTTCATCCTGCAAGATGGCGAGCCGCTGGTCTCTTACTACCTCGACCGCGAGCAGGTGGAGCATGTGAACACGCGCGACTACTGGAAGGACATGCGCGAGAACATCCTGTTCGTCAAGCACGACCAGGTGGTCAACACGATTCCGCTGGAGCGCGTGGTCCCGCACCTGGATGAGGTTGCTGCACGCCCGCATGAGGCAGAAGTGATCGAGCTGATGGTGCACGAGCAGTACTTCTGCCCGTTCCTCAGCCATTACCAGCCGGATATCCAGCAGCGGGTGGAGGCGGCAATCCGCTGGGTGACGGAGAAGGGCTACAAGCCGATCTTCTTCGAAGAGGGCTTCCTCGGAGCGTAACGATCCACGCCGCACGTGGCGCGGGCCGGCCGGCCCGCGCCCGCATCCCCCTCATCCGGGGGTATTGTCACCGGGCTGCTAACTGGATCCCAGCAGGACGACCTCGACGTTATCCCACGCCTGGCCAGGCTCGGCCGGGTGGATGTAGACGCCAATGCGCCCCTTGGGGAAGGTGGCGTCTTTGATTTGGGAGACCTTCTTGCCATCCAGATAGCAGGTGTAGGTGTCGCCGGTCACCAGAACCTTCACCTTCAGCAGCGGTTTGGTGCCGAAGGGAAGCGCCATGGGCGCCAGTACGCCGCCCCACTGGCCGTTCCGGCGCACGAACCACCACAGATCTCTCTTTCCGGGGCGGATCACCAGGAAGACGCAGTTGTTCCAGTCCTGGGCGCGCACCAAGAGACCGGCGTCCTGGCCGTTGATCAGGTCTGCCTTCAGCGCGTAGTCGCGCCACTCCCGGTCGCCGGTGAAGGCGAACGCGAACTCTGGTTTTTCAGTGGGCGCGAACCGGCCGTCGCGGGTGACCGCCCACTTCCCATCCATCGAATCCCAGGTTGTTGTGGTCTTGCCGCCGGTGAAAGTCTCGAGGAGGGCGACCCGCGGTTTGGCGGGTGTGGGAGACTCTGGCCGCGGCTCTGGGATGGCCGGCGCGCTCCGCGTTGCCACGCGCACGGGCTGCGGCGCCTTGGGCCCGATTGCTGCCGCCGGTTTCGGCGCCGGAGTGGCTTGCGGCAGCGCGGCAGCCGGCATATCGCCCAACACGAAGTTGTCGATATAGTAGCGGGCCCCCATGGCGTTCCCGGTCAGCCCGGCATCCGCATACATGTTTTCGTCGCTGGAGTCCCAGTTGGCGAAGACGAGTTCCTCGACGAAGAGCGGGTTCGCGTTGGGGAAGAAGCGGCGCAGCGCGCCCAACAGGTCGAACTCCGCCCGGTGCCAGGCATTATCCGCGCGAACGTCCTCAATCTTGCCCAGGCTGGCGAGCACGCCAGCGGCGGGGTTGACGCTCGGTTGGCCGGTGAATCCGATCACATAGTAGATCCGGCCGATGCGCACATAGAGGTTCACCAGAATCCCCGGGGGCACGCGGTAGTCAAAAGCGAGTGTCTTTGCCTGCATGGCATCGAACCGCCCGGGGATCGCCTGCACCCGAAAATCGCCTCCCGGCTGAGGGTTGGTGACCGCCAGGCATCGCTTTCCGGCTGCCGGGGTAGTCGCGTCCGTGGCTAGGCGCGCGTTCACCCCGCGCCACTGCCCAACGCCCGTCTCGAAATCATTGAACACCGGAAGCGTCACCGGAACGGAGGCCGCCGCCGCCAATCGGGTTGCCGGCGTTTCTGGCTTGCCTGGCTTGCGCGTGACCAGCGGCAGTTCCTTCTCCTTCTCATAGCAAACCAGGACGCGGGCGAGCATGATGCCGTTGTTTTGCGTCCAGAGCGCCACGCGGTCGCCCGTCAACGGGTCGGGGTCCTCGTAAGAGAGAAGGTGTTTATCGTCTACCGAGAGCGAGATGCGGTTTCCAATCTTCTCGATGCGCACATAGAACCACTGGCGGTGCCCCACCTTCTGGGGAGGCAGAGTGTAGGAGCGCGTTTCGGCCACGACGCGGTCGCCGCGCAGGATCGCAGTTCGCTTGTTGCGCCAGCCACCGATCAGGAAGGAGTAGCCGCTGCTCAGGCGCTTGCCATCCGCGCAGATGGTGGCGTTCAGGTCGCGGAAACGCTGGGCGTAGGCCTCGGCCACGGCATCCATCTTGGGCGCCGCGTAGTATTCCAGCACGAAGTCGCCCTCAAACCGCCGCTTGTTCCAGATGGCGGCTAGGCCCTCGCTCCATCCACCGAACCACGACCACCCGGGGCTGCAAGACCACCGGCTGGTCACTTCCCAGGCGCCCGATTGCGGCTCCCAATCCGTGGGCGCGTCATGGAAGGTGTAGTCGTAGACGTTCCGAGAGCGCACCCGCACATTGCGAAGATCCAGCGAGACGCCAACCACATAGAGCCCGACGCAGCTGCCGCGGAGGGGATTCGGATCCGCGTATTTCAGGATGCGCCTGTTGTCCAGGTCGGCGAGCAGGTAGCTCCCGATGTAGGAGAGCGTCAGAGTGGGCGTTGTGCCGGGCGCGATTCCGGCGGTGACAGCAGCCACGGGCTCGGTACCCGCCTGCCGTAGGAGCTGCAGAACCAGCTTGCCGGGCTCGGGCGTTCGCGCGACGATGGTGTAGCCGCTCTGTGGATCCCTATCGCGGGCTGCGAGGTGGAAGGCGAGGGTCTGGCTCGGGTCGTGCTTCGGCAGGGTGAGTTCCACGGAGACATCGCCGAAGTATTCCCCCTTGCGCCAGAAGACGGGGCCTTTCGGTCCGGCGCGAAGCACCCAGGCGCGTGCCGGGTTGGCCCACTCCGCCATATCGGGGTGCGCGGCTGAATCGGTGAACTCTTTGGTGATCTCCTCCTCGGGTGGGGGCGGCTCCTCGCGGAGGGTCACCGTCACCTCCTTCACGCGCGAATCGAAGGGGGTCACTCCCACCGCGCCGTGCGTCAGGTGGGGATCTGCCGTCTCTAGGACGCGCTGGCCATCGATGCGCACGGCGGCATACCCGGGCCGGAACGCCGTCTCGATCACGTAGGCGCGGTTTGGCTCGTAGCCGCCCCTGGCATCGGCGATGACCACGCGCTTGCCCTCGGCCACCCGGATGAGCTGTTGTCGGCCGGCGCCCGGTGCCGTGCCCGCGTTGGCGCCCCAGCGAAAGAGGTAGTAGTTCTCTGGGTCGCGCCATCCGAAGATGAGTCCGACCCCGTTCAGGTCGGTGGGAAGGGTGCGCACGCGGTAGGTATAATCCTGCCAGGAGGGGCTTCCCGTGATATAGCCTCCGCTGACGCGGCTCCAACGCTCGCGCCGGGCCATCGGGTCGGCATCGCGGAAGTAGACGGCCGGCTTCACGGCGATATCATCGAAGTAGATCTCTTCCCCCTCGACGTAGAGGGCGATCTTTCCCTGGCTGAAGAGGGATTCACGCGCCTCCAGGCAGACCTTGCCATCGACCATCGCGGTCAGGTGGCCGTCGAGGACCTGGAGGGCGAGGCGGTACCACTGGCCCTGTACCCAGGCGACCGGCTTAGTCGCCAGAACCGTGGTGCGGCCGTTGACGACACGGATCAGGCGGAGGCCATTGGTGACGTTCCACACCAATCCGAGGTAGTTCTTCGCATCCTGGCAGTACACTCCCAGGCCAAACGCGCCGTCTGGCTTGGTGCACTTGACGGACGCCTGGAGGATGTAGTCATCCCAGAAGGGGATGCCAGAGATGGCGAGACCGGGAGTGCCAGATCCGCGGTAGAAGAAGCCGTTGGCGCTTTTCTCCGTATCGCCGACCGTCGTGGTGCCCCAGGTACCCTCCAGGATTTCCCAGGGGCCGGCCTCGCTCGGCTCACGCATGAAGTCGTCGGAGAAGGAGGGGGGCTCGACGGGCTGCAGGCGCAGATCCGTTGCCCGAAACGCACCGGTGGCACCGATGCCTACCTGCCCCTCGGCGTTGCTCACATCGCCCGCCACCTGAATGAGCTGGCCCCGGAAGACGACGCTCACCTTCTCAGGGCGGCGTTTCACCAGCACCGGTGTCGCCTCGGGGCCCAGGGGAACGCTCAGAGTGTAGGGAGACGCCAGGAGGCGCTCCTTTCCTCCACTCACGCGGACCAGAGACACGGCCCGGCGGGTGACGCGGACGTAGTCGTGATCCTTGGGCCCGCGGTAGCCAAAGCAGAGGCGCGCTTCCCCGTCTCCAGACGCGCGCACGGAGGCGCTCACGTCGTAAGCGCCCGAGGCCGTCTCCTCGTGGAGTTGATAGGCGAAAGAGGCTGGGGAAGCAGCTCGGGCCATGCTAGGGGTGGCCCAGATCCCGAAGACGACCGCCATGGCCAGCCATCTCCGATGGGCGCCCCGTCCCATGACCTCGAGCTGCAGCGGCCGCTTCCGCACCATTGGAATTCTGAGGTGCCCGCGAGCGTACGTGCCGCCCATTCGTCCCCTTCTCCCTTCAAGCATCACCTACTTCACGAGTGCCGCGGGAGTTGCCTTCTCCTTGCCTACCGGGATCCGCGCGGGGTCACTGGTCAGAAAGATCTGATCCAGGCGCGCTCCATCCTCCGTGTTGTGCAGCACGAGCGTATGCGTGCCAGCCGTGAGCCGCAGCTTGGGGCCTCGCACCCAATGCCACCGCTTATAGTTGCCGCTGCTGATCGTCGCGCGGTCGCCGCCATCCACCGAGACGGCAAAGGAGTTCCCGCATCCATCAAGCCACCACGCTCGCGCCCACAGCGAGTAGGTGCCATCCTGCGGAACCTTGAATGTGAGGGTGCACTCCCCGGTCAGCTTTGGGGGCGGCTTGCCCTCTTCGGCTTTTGGGTTCGCGCCTTCCGGTACCTCGATCGCGGCGGCCCCGGAGCAATCGTTGCTCTTGTAGAGGGTGACGGGAGCCGTCAGCTTGCCGGCCTCGGCCTCCAGGCAGAGGACGGTACCCGCCGCGAGCGCCGGCTGCAGGCGGACAACACCCAACGCGATGGCTCCACCGAGCCCCAGGGTGAGAGCCAGCGCTGTGGCTTCGGCGCCTCTTCGTCTCTTCATCCCCTTTGTTCCTCCTTCCATCAGAAATGAAACATGCTCCTAATCAACCATAGGTCGTCGTTGATGCCCAAATTGTTCATGCGGTGCCAAACCACCGTTGCGTGCGGAGCGCGCAGGCTGCATCCAGCCCCGCTGCTACACCACGCGAAGTTCCGGCGCGCCCCCTTCCGTGGTCTCGGACGCGGGCCACCGGCACTCGTAGAGCACCGCCGCCAGCGCAAAGAAGATCGCCAGGACGATCCCTGTGCCGCGCACCAGGAGCGAGCTGAAGACGCTCGTCACCGCGAACCCGATGATCCCGCCCCAGATGCCGAGGGCCAGCACCCGGGCCACTCCGCTCCCGGGGCGCCGGACGACGGCGGAAGCCGCCTTCCCGAAGTAGATCAACATCCAGAGGAGCGCCGCCAGTCCCAGGAGACCGGTTGTCGCTGCCGTGACGACATACAGGTTGTTCGTGTCGGGCTCCATCAGTCCACTCGCCAGGTCGGCCCCAGGGCGGGCCTTGCCGGGGTATTCAAGCCCGTGCGCTCCATACGCGTTGGCGAGGTTCTGCTGGAAGTTGCCCGGGCCCACGCCCAACAGCGGATGCTCCTGCGTGATAAAGACGCCGGCGAGCCACTCGCGCCACTGCGCCCGCAGCTGCTGCTCGTCCGCCGTGCGGAAGTGCAGGAACTGGTAGACGTTCTGATCATAGTTTCTGGGCAGGGCAATCGCCGTCACCACCCCGAACGCCAGCACGCCCGCGAGCGTGGCCTGCAGCACCCTGCTCGAGCTTCGGCCCGCGACCAGCAGGAGCGCGGTGACCAATCCGATCAACGCGCCAGGCGAGAGGATCGTGACCGCGCCGGCGATGACGACCGCGAACAGCCCCAGGCGCAATCGGGTGTCGACCGAGTAGAGCGCCATCGCGAAGAGAACCGGGAGCGTCATCGCCAGATAGCCGCCGTAGATCCCGCGGCTTCCGAAGCTGCTGCGCACGAAGAACGGCTCATCGGCGCGCGTGACGTAATGGAAGAGACCCCCCAGCACCACCAACGCCGTGACTGCCGCCAGCGCCAATCCAGCGACACGCGCGTGCCGCTCTTCCCGCACGGCAGAGAAGGCCAGCACGTAGGCCACCAGGAAGTACTCAACCAGTTGAACAACCTCGGCCACCGATTTGAGTGGCGTGCCGGCGATCTCGTAGCCGGGCGCCATGAAGACGAAGCCCTGGCCCGTATTAACTGCCCGGATGGCATTCACCGCGCTGGCGAGAGCGACGGCCACGAGCATCCAGAGGCACGCCGGGGGCATCGCCGGGCGCACCTGCTTCCGGAGAGCCAGAACCGCCCAGACCAGAAAGCCCACGCCCAGAACCAGGTCGGCTGGGGCGACCGGGATGCCTTTGATGGTCAGACCCCACTGCGTGGGCGCCACGAGTATCATCAGGAGCAGGATCGGGAAGAGCCCGCGCTCTCGCTGTTGCTTCTCAGACATCCGCTTTCGCTTTCCAGGCGCGCTTCCGCCCGAAGCGGGAACACGCCACGCCAGAACAAATGGCCCTCGGGCCATAGCGCCCCTTGCCGGAGCCGGACCCGCGGCAAGGCGAGATCAGAAGCGCGTTTTGCCATTGCCGCGCGGCCACCCCGCACGTGAAGGGGCATCTTCTCTTTAGACCCTTTCCGGGCGCTTTCGTTTCGCTTGCGTGCCATTCTCGGGCCCGCGCGGCCCATGCGCTACCGCGCGAGAGTCCGATACACCAGGGCGAGTTGCTCCACCTGACGCCGGAGCGAGAAGCGCTCGCACACTCTCGCCTGGCCTGCGCGCCCCAGGGCTCGTGCCCATTCGGGGGCCGAGAGAAGCGATGAGAGCGCGCCGGCCAGCGCCTCCGGGTCATCGGGGGGGACCAGCAGGCCCGTCTGCTGGTGAACGACCATCTCGCGCAGGGGCGGGAGGTCGCTGGCAACAACCGGAATCCCAGCGCGCATCGCCTCTAGCGGGGCGTAGGGAAGGCCCTCCCAGCGCGAGGGAAGCACGAAGATCTGCGCGGCCGCGTAAAACCGCTCGATATCCTGGCGGTGGCCCAGCAGTCGAACGCGCTCCGGGTTGATCCCCGGCGGGCCCTCGGCGAGCCACCGGGCCACCTGCCGCTGCACCGTCTCGAAGTGCGGACCAGCGCCAGCGAGGAGAAAGAGCGCGTCCGGGTGCCTGGCCAGCACGAGCGCGGCGGCGCGCACCAGTACGTCGGGCGCTTTCTGCTCCACCAACCGGCCGACAAAGAGGACGACCGGTGTCTCTGGCGCGATTCCCAGTTCCTGGCGCAGCGCCTCGCCCTCCTCCGGCGAAGCACCCCCCTCGGGATCCACCCCATTCTCGATCACCACGGCGCGCTTCTCGGGATAGCCGGCGATGGAGACCGCCAGGTCGCGCTCGGCGTTCGAGACGGCCACCAGGCACGTCGTCTTCCGCGCGGCGGCACGCTCGAGCGCGAGGTAGAGCGCGCGCCGGGCCCGGCCCACGCGCATCTGGAAGGGAAAGGCGTGCGGCGAGTGGACGATCACCGGCACCCCGGCCAGCACTGCCGCGGCGCGCCCCAGGATCCCCGCTTTGGACGAGTGGGTGTGGACCACATCCGGACGTGACCGGCGCAGGCATCGCACGAGCAGCCACAGCGCCCGGAGGTCCGCGCCCGGGGCGATCTCGCGCGTCATCGGCACCCAGGTGAGCCGGACGCCCGCCCGAGCCAGGCGTTCGGCCTGACTGTCAAAGCTCTCCTCGGCGCGGCGCGAGAGGAGCGCTTCCTGCGGGATTCCGAGGCCCGCGAGCTCGCACCCGATTTCAGTCAGGTGGCGGCCGGTGCCGCCCACCGTGGCTTCCAGGATGTGCGCCACTCGCGGGGCCTCACGCATCGGGTTCCCCCTCCATGCGCCGGCGGCTCACTGGCGCGCCGGCCTGCGGCGCAGGCGCTTCACCACCGTGCCAAAGAGATAGGTCGCCTCCTCCACGCGCAGGAGCATGCACAGGAGCACAAAGACGAACGCGCCCACCGCGCTGGGCACCGAGAGCCGGCAGAGATCCACCCACTTGCTCGGGGGTGCGATCTCATCGCGATACGCCTCCTCCAGCAGGAGGCGATTCAGCCACAGGAGCGTGGTGCCCCGTGGCTGGCGCGCCATCAGCTTCCGCGTTTCCGACGAAAGGTGGATCCCCGCGAAGAGCTCCTCGTCATAGATGCACTCGCCCTGGAGCACCTGGTTCAGCTGGGCGACAATCGCGTTACGCAGCTCGCGCGAGGGCTCGAAAACGGCCGGATACGCCTCTGCCAGGCGCAGTGTCTCCGGCGACAGCGAGTCGCGAATGTAGCGCGATACCGGATCCTCCGGCTGCTTGAGCGTCGCGATGAAGCGCGCGCGGTGGTCTAGGTCCTCCGGGCGGTAGAGGGGGCCCGCCCCATCGCGCATCGGCGGGAGTTGATTGGCGTAGGTCTCATCCAGCAAGCGCCGGTTGACGCGTACCAACTCATCGCCCGTGGGGTTCGCCGTGATCGCGTCCCACAGCTCTTCTTCCAGGCTGGCATCGGCGAAGCGCGCGTCGTCGTAGAGGGGGCCGGCCTGCAAGATACGGTTCAGGTCGGCGGCAAGCGCCTCTTTCAGCTCGCGCGGGGGGTCAATGGAGGCGTAGAACTCCGCCAGATCGCGCCGCGACTCTTCCGGCATCCCCGCGAGAAGGTGCGCTGAAAGAGGGGCACGCGCGTCGTTCGGATCGGCCATCGCCGCCACCAGGCGCGACTTGTCTTTCAGCTGCTGCCGTTCGATGAGCAGCTTCTCGCGCGGGAGCACCGGGTAGGCCATCGTGATCCAGACGACCGCCGTCATCCCCAGCACCGCCCCGGTCAGACGCGCGCTGAAATCGAGCAATGGTTTGACCGGCACCGGGGAGAGCCGACCGCGCAAGCCCCACGCGAGAATCGCCACCTTCGTTGTGCGCGCCACGGTGTAGCCCAGGGCGATGCCGCCCACACCCCAGCCAAGCCACAGCACGGCCGCCCCCGTGAAGGCAATGTGGACAAAGAAGGTGACGACGGCGATCTTCGTCGGCGTCACCGTGTCCGACATGGCGAAGTAGGGCTCCAGGAGGATCATCTCGGCGCCCATCGCCAGGAGCCCCAGCGCCAGGAAAGTGACCACCGGCACCACCAGCGCCGTCGATTCCTTGTCAAACTTGCCCCACTGGTAGATCGTCTCGACGATCGGATACCGGAGCAGGATCAGCCCGAGCGTCATCGGGATGAAGACGACGGCGACGACGCGGAGCGAGCGGACCACCATCTCCGTCATGCGGTCGCGCTCGTTGCGCGCGGCCATCTCGCTCATGAAGGGGAAGAGCGCCCGACGGAGCGCCAGTGGGAAGATCTGAGCCGGTGTATCGACCACGGCGCGCCCGTAGCGGAGCGCCGCGACCGCGCCCCCCGCGGCCAGGCCCGACGCGAGCCAGTTGTCCCACAACGGCCGGAAGAAGGAGAGCACGCTTCCCAAAAGGAGCGGCACGGCCAGGACGCCCACCCGGCGCACACTCGGGTTGCCCAGGTCGACGCTAGGCCGGAAGAAGCGGAGGGGAGCGCGCAGGCCGAGCAGGTGCAGCCCCAGCTTGACCACCGTGCCGAGGACCACGCCCAGCGCCAGCGCCGGAATCCCCATCTTCGCGGCGAGGAAGATGAGCGCCACCACCGTGCCGCTCTTGAAGGCAACGTCGGCGGCGGCCGGCAGCCCGAAGATTTTGTAGGAGTTGAGGATGACGTAGGTGAGCGAGGAGACCGGCAGGATGATCAGCGCCGGCACCATGATCCGCAAGAGGTGAATCGTGATCTGAGTGGCCTGCGGGTTCCGGAACTTCGTCGCGAAGCCCACCACCTGCGGCGCGAAGAGGAACGTCACCACGCCCAGGGTGGCGAATGCGAGGACGATCAGGCAGACGATGGTGCTGGCCAGACGCCAACTCTCCTTCTCGCCGTCGCGCGTGCGCACCAGGATGAAGGTGGGCATGAAGGCGTGTTGTAGGAGCTGCTCCACGAACATGGTGAGGCTGAGCACCAGCCCGACCGCTGCGCCGAACGCATCTGCCGCCGCACCCGTGCCGAAGCGCAGCGCCATCAACGGCTTCTCCACCGCGCCCAGGATCTTCGCGGCCATCTGCCCGAAGACGATGGCGCCCGTGGCCTTGGCCACACGCTTGCCAACCGCTCCCTTCTCCTCGGGCGGGGCCGATATCCCTCCTCCACTCTCCAACAGATCGCTCACCGCGTCTCCTTTCCCGCGATAGCATGCGCGACCGCGTCACACTCCCGAGCAAACAGCTCTGCGAGGGGGCTGTTCCGAAGGTCGAAATCACGCTCCACGCGCGCCCGTCCGGCCTCTCCCAGGCGCTGGCGCAGCCCGGCGTCACGAATCAGCTTCTCCAGGGCGGCTGCCAGCGCGTCCACGTCGCCCGGTGGCACCAGCAGGCCCGTCACTCCATCTTCCACCGCTTCCGGAATGGCCGAGACGCGCGTGCTCACCACCGGAAGCGCGGAGGCCATTGCCTCCAGGATCACGTTTGGCAGCCCGTCGCGGTCTCCCTCCGGGGTGACCACGCACGGAAGCGCGAAAAGATCGGCCTGGGCGTAAACCGCGACCAGCTCTTCCTGGACCACTTCTCCCAAGAAAGTCGTGTTTCCCGCGATCCCGTGCCCGGCGGCCAGGCGCTCCAACCGGTCTCGCTCGGGTCCATCCCCGGCAACAATCAGCTGGAACGCCACGCCGCGCTCGCGCAGCGCTCCACATGCGGCTACCAGATGGTGCAGCCCCTTCTTCGGGAGCAGCCGGCCCACGGCGAGGATCTGCGCCGGCCCGGTGCCGCGCTCCTTCGCGGGGGCGAAGCGCCGCGTATCGATCCCGTGGTACACCCGATGGATCTTTTCCGCCGGCACCCCCGGATGCTCCCGGATCAGGTGCTCGCGGTTGTAGCCGGTACACGTCACCACGAACGCCGCTCCGCGCAGATTCGCTTCGAGCCCGGCGCGGTCCTTTTGCCCACCCACGTAGATATCCTGGGCGTGCGCCGTGAAGGAGTAGCGGGGCGCGGGGCTCTTCTGCCCCCCTCCCAGCAGCTCCGCCACGTAGCGGGCCGTTGTCGCGGGCACGCCCGCGAAATGGCCATGCAGGTGGCGTATCCGGCTGGCAAAGGGCGCGCGTGCCAGCCCCACCGCCGCGTCAAACGCCACCAGGCGCTCGCGCAGCTGGTAGCGCGAGCTTCCGGCCTCGCGCAGGGCGCGCGCCAGGAGGCGCGTGTAGCCTCTCGGACGGGCGAGCGCCATCGCCGCGTGCCCAGCCAGCCATTGGATGCTGCCGCGCCGGGGCCGGTAGGTCACGCGCTCCATGAGCCGGGCGCAATCGGCGTGCCTTCGCCCTGACCGGGGCCGTTTCAGCGCGTAGATCCGCAGGGGCACGCCGCGGTCCACCAGGTCGAGCATCTCCCTCAGAATGAACGTCTCCGAGAGCGACGGGAACTCGCCAACGATGTACACCAGCTCATCCATGAGCTGTCACCGCCGAATCGAACAGCTTTGCCAGGAGCGACGCGCACCGCTCCCAGGTGAACAGGGCGGCCCGCTCCCGGCCTGCCTCTCTCAGGCGCCCGGCCAGGAGAGGGTCTTCCAGCACCTGCCGGATGCCGGTGGCGATTGCCCAGGCATCCTCCGGGGCCACGCGCGCAGCTGCGTCGCCCAGCGTTTCGTCAAACGGCGGCACGTCAGCCACGACGACGGGCGTGCCGCACGCCATCGCCTCCAGCGGTGGCAGCCCGAACCCCTCTGTCAGCGAGGGGAAGACGAGCGCGTCCGCCATCGAGTAGAGCACCGGCAGGTCCGCGTCTGCGACATAGCCCGGGAGCACGATATCGGCACGCCAGGCGCAGCGCGCCAGGTTTTCGCGGAGCACGCGCGCCCCCCAGGCGGGTTGGCCCGCGATCACCAAGCCGTGGCGGATTCCCTCGCGCCTCAGGATCTCATACGCTTCCAGCACCCGCGGTAGGTTCTTTTTCGGCTCCAGATTCCCCAGCGTCAGCACGAAGCGCTCTGGCAGCCGGTAGCGCCGGCGGACTTCCTCCTGCCTGGCCGGGTCCTCGACGCGCCGGAAGTGCGGCGAGACGCCCAGGGGCACCACGGCTACTTGCTCGGGCCTCGCGCCGCACCGCTCGATCACCTGGCGGCGGACGTGCTCCGTGGGCACGGCGACGCGCGTCGCCCGGCGCACGCTTCGCGGCAATAGCGCGCCATAGTGGAGCGCGTTGGCCCGGCTCGCGAGATCGGGGCGCGTGATGGCGATGATGTCATACACGAAAAGCACGCTCGGCCCCCGCCAGCGCAGCGGCAGCACGTAGCCGGGCGCGAAGAGGAGATCGACGCCCTCGCACGCGAGCACGCCGGGAAAGACCCCCTGCTGCCACAGAATGCGCGTCAGCTTTTGCGCCCCCCGGAAGGGCGCCCGCCTCACCTCCACTCCCGCGGCGGCCAGCTCTTCCGCCTCGCAATCGCGCGGCACGTGGATCGTGTACCGGTTCGTCTGGTCGAGCTGGGCCAGCGTGGTCACCATCCGCGCGATGGAGCGCTCTACGCCTGAATAGTGCCCCCAGAGGAGCAGGCCATCAATCCCAATTCGCATTGCTATTGATCCGCGGTGATGCCCGCGGCCCCCGGAACTCACCCCGAATGGGTGAGCTTCCCGGGTGATTACGCCCCCTCTTCCTCCATGCCCAGGAGCTCCCGGTAAAGCGATGCCGTGCGCGCCGCCGTAGTGGCCTCGGTGTATTCGGCCAGCGCGCGCGCCCGGCCGGCTTCGCCCAGGCACGCTGCGAGCGCCGCGTCTCGCCGCAGCCGGTCAATCGCCACGGCGAGCGCGCCCGCGTCCCCCGGAGGCACCAGAAGCCCCGTCTCTCCATCCGCTACGATCTCCGCCGGGCCGGCCTCGTTGCACGCGATGCACGGCTTTCCGCATGCCATCGCCTCGACGAGCGCGCGCCCGAACGGCTCTCGCCGCGAGGGGAGTGCGAAGGCGTCGCACGCGTTGTAGACCGCGGTCACGTCGGTCCGGTGCCCCAGAAAGGTGACGGCGCCGCGCAGGTCGGGCTGCATCGCCCGGGCGCGCAGGAGCGCCTCGTAATCGGGATGGTCGCCGAAGAGGTCCGCGCCGGCGATGAGGCAGCGAATCTCCACGCCCTCCGGCGCGCGTCGCAGTCGGCCCACGGCGTCGAGGAGGACGTGGTGGCTCTTCCACGGGACGATCTGCCCGACAGCGGCGACTACGAACGCCTCCGGGGGGATGCCGAGTTCGGATCGCAGGCGCATTCTCGCGTCCTCGTCCGGGCGGAACGCCTCCGGGTCGATCCCGTTGGGAAGGGTCACGATCCGCTCTCGCGCGACGCCCCAGCTTGCAACCTGGTCGGCCACGGCGCTGGAGATGGCGATCACCCGGGTTGCCAGCCGGCCCAGCCACCGGCCCAGGCCGCCGAGGGGCACCAGGTCGCGCACGTGCCAGATCCCGGGCAGGCGCGCGCGCCGGGCGGCGATCAGGGCCGCGAGCGCCGCGGTGGTGCTGTTGGCATGAACGAGCGCGATCTCGCGGCGCCGTGCCAGCCGGGCCAGGGAGTGCGCGCTCGCCCCCAGGCGAATCCCCGCGTGCAGGTGGCGGAGCGGCGATGTCCGGCGTTTCAGCCGGGCCAGGCGCACCGGGTAAACCGGGATCCCAAGCGCCGCGAGCTCATCGCAGAGCGGGCCGCCTGGCGGCAACGCCGCTTCAATTGAGAAACCCTCGTCCGGTAGCCGCCGCGCCAGGCCCAGCAGGCTCCGCTCCGCCCCGCTCACCAGCGAGACGTGGTTCACCAGGAGGATGGAGGGGGCGCGGGAGGGACCGACGGCGTCGTGGCCGCGCCCGGCCGTGGGAGAGGCGTCCGGCGAGAAAGGGGCCTCGCGTCCTGCTCTTGCTCCCAGGCCCTTTCCCATGCGTCTACCCGCCCCCCGAAGGGAAGTGCCTGGCCAGCCAGGCGAGCGTCTGCTCCAGCACCTCTTCGCGCCAGGCGGTGCCGTAGAAGGAGTGGTTGGCGCCCTCGATCTGCGTGACGGAGACCTCTGCCTGCCCGGACGCCAGAATCCGCTGGTAGTAGGGGAGGGCGACCGGCGCGATCGGATCGTGCGTGCCGTAGACGAAGAAGATCGGCCCGCGGAACTCCTTGAGCCGGGCGGCCGCCTGGAGGTCCACCGCGCGGTCATCAGTGGCGGCGATCCCGGCCTTCCCGGAGAGGACGCGCGCGATCTTTCCAAACTGCAGCTTGCCCCCGATCAGCTTGCGCCACGTCTGCGGCCGGAACAGCTTGCGCGCGTACTCGCGCAGGAAATGCCGGCGCTTGGCCGCGACGGCGCGCTCCTCTTCCGCCTGCTCCGAGACCGGCGCCGACCAGAGGATGAGCCCGTCCGGATCGGCGCCCTGGGTCGCGGCGCCGATGGCGACCTGCGAGCCGGCGCACAGCCCCACCAGGATCACGCGCTCGCATCCCTCCTCGCGCAGGAAGCGCGCCGCAGCCACCGCGTCCTCGATCATCGTGGCGCGAGTGGCCTCGGCGATCTCGCCCTCGCTGTCGCCACGCCCGCGGAAATCGAAGCGGAGGCAGGCGATCCCTGCTTCGGCCGCGCGCCGCGCGAGCGACACGAACAGCGCGTGCGGTCCGATGCGCGTGCCGGACCAGCCGTGGAGCGTCACCAGGCCCGTCGTCGGGCGCGCGGGGTCCTTCGGCAGGCTCAACACGCCATGTACCCACCGCCCGTTGCACTGGAAGCGAACCGGTCGCTCCTGGCTCGCGGGCAGCGACAGCTCGCGCGTGGCAGTGGCCGGGGTGGCAGACGCCGTGGCCTCGCCACTGCAATCCGGGGCGAGCAAATCTGAGATCCACGCGACCGTTGCCTGCACCAGATCGGGCACGGGCACCGGGTCTTGCAGGCTCCAGAACGGCTCGGCGACGATGGCACGCGTGTCGACTCCGGCTCCGGCGGTGGCGTAGGGTGCCAGGACCGCCTCCAGCTCGCGCGAGACGCGGCCGGCGGCGTTCACGCTGATTCCGAGCACGTGCGACGGCGGCTGGCGGATCTCGCCCGGGAAGACGAGCGCCTCCATCTGCGCGTGCAGCTCGGGCGTTACCCAGTAGCCGTCGAAATCATAGCCCTCCGCGGCAGGAGCGGTGGATTTTGGTTTGGGCGCTTCCGGTTGCGCCTGGCCAGTGGCCTCCGCGCCCTCTTTCGCCGTCAGCATCTCGCGGATGCGCTTCTGGCGCAGGTTCATCTGGGCATAGCGCCGCCCGTTCGTCACCGGCTCCCACAGCATCAGGCAGTGTGCGCGCCCCGCCTCGGACGGCCACGATTCCGCGACGCGCGCAGCCAGCGCCGCCCCCAGGCGCACGCCCAGAAGCCCGGCAGGCGTTCCGGGATACTGCGCGCGCACGAAGGCGAGGGCCCTCCGGATATCCTCCTCCGCGTCGGCGAGCGTGAAGTCGGTGAACGAGCCATCGCTATCGCCGGTGCCGCGGTAGTCGAAGCGGAGCACGGCCACCCCCTGGCCGGCCAGCGCGCGCGCCGTCTCGACGAGGAGGCGGTGCGCCCCCTTCTTCTCTTCCGCGAATGGCGGGCAGAAGACGAGCGCGAGCGTAGGCTTCCCCGCCGGTCGGTGGAGTACCCCGAAAAGGCCAGGACCCTCGCCTGCCAGTATGACCGCCTCTTCAGGCACGCCTATCCCTCTTGGCCCAGCTTGCGGCGGACGTACGCCGCGATCGAGGCCACGTTCTTGAACAGCTCCAGGTCGAAGTCGTCATCCTCGAAGGTGATGTCGTACACTTCCTCCAGCCCGGCCACCAACTCGAAGAGGTTCACCGAGTCCAGGCCATAGGCATCCATCAACACCTCTTCGTCGCCGATCTCCTCCGGCGACACCTTCAGGAAGAGCCGTTCGACCATCAGCTCCTTGATCTGCGATTCGATGCTCTGTCGTTCCGCCATATCCTCCCGCTTTTCTAGATCCGCGGCCGCTCAATCGGCTTCCACACCGCTTCGCTCTCCTCGGGCCCGCCTTCGACGGAGAACATGTGCCGCCAGCGCCGCTTGAAGAGCATGCCGTTCTTGATCGTCACGTATTTGAAGTTCACATCGGGCGAGCCATCTGTGGTCACATTCTCGTAATGGAACGCCTCCACCTTCGGATAATAGATCACGCGATACCCGGCCTCGCGCGCCCGGTAGGAGAGGTCGAGATCCTCGTACTGAACCGGGTTGAACGCCTCGTCGAACGTTCCCACGCGGTCGAACACCTCGCGCTTCACCACGATGCAGGCGCTGATGGTGCATTGCAGCTCGCGCTCCTCGTTGAAGCGCGGGTCATCGCGCGCCTCGCCCCGGCCCACGTAGACGATCCTGCCCGTGGGCGTCACCGCGCATCCGGCATACTGGATCAGGTGCGGCGGCACCGGATAGAGAAGCTTCGGCGTGATCAGGCCCGCGCCCGCCTCGGAGTCCAGGCGGCCGGCGAGGGCGCGCAGCCACCCCGAATCCTCGACCACCACGTCATTATCAAGGAACGCTAGGAGCCGCCCCGAGGCGGCAGCGATTCCCTGGTTGCGCCCGGTACACGCGCCGACGTTGTGGTCATTCTGCACCACGCGCACCGGGATCCCGCGCCCGGCGGCTTCTGGGACAAACGTCTCCAGCCATTCGCGCGTGCCGTCGGTGGAGCCCTGATCGACGACCACCAGCTCCAGGCCCGGATAGTCGGTCTGCACCAGGCTTTGCAGGCACCGTCGGGTATACTCCCGCTTGTTGTAGCTCAGCACGACGGCAGATGCTTCAGCCATGACAGCGCTCCGGGGGCGAGCGGCCCCGGCCCCCGGCCTCCTCTCACATTTCGTTCCGCGGTCCTATCGTCTCGCGCGCGTCACCCCGCCGCGGGTGCGCCCTGAAAACCGGATGTGTTGGGCTTGCAGGGGAGGCCCCGTCGGCCCTGCTGCCTGGGCGCCAGGCTATCCGCCGGAGGGACTAGATGTCTACCAGCTCCCGAGCCGCCAAGACGATATCGACTGCCGACGGGAGAACCGCGGCCTCCAGCTCCGGGGCGAAGGGGATCGGTATGTCCGGCATGGCGACGCGGCGGATCGGTGCGTCCAGGGAATCCCAGGCGCTCTCGAAGATCCGCATCCCGAGTTCAGCGCCCACGCCACCGGTGAGGGTTCCTTCCTCCGCCAGGATCACGCGCCCTGTCTTGACGACCGAGTTGACGACCGTCACAATGTCCAGCGGCACCAGCGTGCGCAGGTCGATCACCTCGGCGGAGATTCCCTCCTCAGCGAGCGCTGCCGCCGCTTTTTCCGCCTCGCGCGCCATGCGCGAGTAGGCGACGATCGTCACGTCGGTTCCCTCGCGGACACACCGGGCATGTCCCAGAGGGATCAGGTAGTTGTGCTCGGGCACCGGCTCGCGCGACTGGTAGAGCAGCTTGTTCTCGAGGAAGATCACGGGGTTGTCATCGCGGATGGCGCTCTTGAGCAGGCCCTTCGCGTCGGCGGCTGTGGAAGGCGCCACCACCTTCAGCCCAGGCACGTGCATGAACCACGCCTCCAGGCTTTGCGAGTGAGTTGCCCCGTAGGCGCGGCCCGCGCCCGCCGGACAGCGGAGGACCAGGGGCACGCGCGCCTGCTCGCCATACATATAGTGGAACTTCGCCGCGTGGTTTACGAGCTGGTCCATGGCGAGGGTGACGAAATCCATGAACATCACTTCGACCACGGGACGGGCGCCGAGGATCGCCGCGCCCACCGCCAGGCCCACGATCGACGCCTCGGAGATCGGCGTGTCGCGCACCCGGTCCGGACCAAACTCTTCCAGCAGGCCGCGGGTCACCCCGAAGCACCCGCCGTAGACGCCCATATCTTCCCCCATGAGGAAGACGTTGGGATCACGGCGCATCTCCTCGGCGAGCGCCTCACGCAGCGCCTCGGTGAAGTACATCTCTCGCGCGGGCGAAGTGGCCGCCACGCCCTCGGGCACCGTTGTCTCCTTCACGCGTACACCCCCTCCAGAGCCGCTTCGATGGGTAGCACCGGGCTGCGCTTCGCGAACTCCACGCTCTCCTCAATCTCTCGCGCGGCCTCGTCGGGGATCCGCTCTGCCTCCTCCGGGGTGAGATGGCCAGCGGCCAGCAGGGCATCGCGGAACCGGGGGATCGGGTCGCGTGCCTGCCATTCGGCCTCCTCCTCGCGAGTTCGATACACCCGCCGGTCGCTCTTCGAGTGCCCGACCATCCGGTAGGTTTTGCATTCGATGAGCGTCGGGCCCTCGCCCCGGCGCGCGCGCGCCGCGGCCTCGTCTACCGCCGCGCACACCGCGAAGAAATCGTTGCCATCCACCACGACTCCGGGGATGTTGTAGGCCGCCGCGCGATCGGCCACGTTCGGCACCGAGATCGCCTTCTGCACCGGCGTGGACATGGCGTAAAGGTTGTTCTCGCACAGGTAGATGACGGGGAGCTTCCAGAGCGAGGCCATGTTCAGCGATTCATGGAAGACGCCTTGGTTAGAGGCACCATCGCCGAAGAAGCAGACGACCACCTGGTCGCCCCCGCGGCGCTGGACGGCGAGCGCGGCGCCGGTGGCGATAGGAATCCCACCGCCGGTGATGCCGTTCGAGCCGAGGAAGCCGATGGCGTAGCACGCCATGTGCTGGCTACCCCCCCGACCGCGCGAATAGCCGGTCTCCTTGCCGAACAGCTCCGCCATCAGCCGGCGCGGATCGCCCCCCTTGGCCAGGAAGTGCCCATGCCCGCGGTGCGTGCTCGTCGCGTAATCATCCGGGCGCAGAGCCGCGCACGCGCCGACGGCGGAGGCCTCCTGGCCAACGCAGAGGTGCGATGTACCTCGCAGCTCGCCCTCGCCGAACAACTGATCTACTTTTTGCTCGAAGAGACGGATGATCCACATCCGCCGGTAGCATTCGCGTGGTTCCATGGCTTCTCGTTAGACCCCCGTTCGGCGGCTTAAGTTTCGAGAGAGCGGCACCCCAGGGGGGCCCGGCAGAGCGGGGAGGGGGACAGAGCACCGCCACATCGGCATTCTCCCACCCGCGTGCATCTCCTTCATCCGCAATTCCACAGATGAAGGAGACGCTCGCGGATGGGCCGGCGGGGAGTCCGGGGACGGTGCCTCCGGCGACGGCTGGCGCTTGGCCCGGCGCACTCACCCTAGAGGGAGACGGCACCATCCGCGTCCGCCCCCTTCCGTGGTATCGGACTCCGTCTTGCGGCAGTTCCCCCTTTGTGCTATACTCTGCCAATGTCAGATGGCGAGCCTCCTTGTGGATGCATGCCATGAGCGCTCACCTATCGATTGCGTGAGCTGACCTGTGGTCTCCGAGACGCCCGTAACATGCTATTGCGGGCGCTTACCTGCTGCCCGGCCAGCTCCTGATGATGGAGAAACCGGAAGATGTCCCTATCGCTTCGGCGTGCGCTTTTGGGCCGCCCGATTGCCACGGCACACGCGGCGCAGCAGCGGCTCCCAAAATGGATCGCGCTCCCTGTCTTTGCCTCGGATGCCATCTCTTCGACCGCCTACGCCACGGAAGAGATCCTGATCGCGTTGCTCCTCGCCGGCACGGCGGCGCTCTCGGCGTCGCTGCCGATTGCCGCCGCGATTGTCCTTCTCCTGGCGATTGTGACCTTCTCCTACCAGCAGACGATGCTTGCCTACCCGGGGGGTGGCGGCGCCTACGTCGTTGCTCGCGAGAACCTGGGCTTTGGCCCCGCCACGGTAGCCGGCGCCGCGCTCCTCATCGGCTACGTCGTCACCGTCTCGGTCAGCGTGGCCGCGGGCGTGCACGCCATCACCTCGGCGTTCGCCGCGCTCCGGCCCTATTCGGTGCAGATCGGCGTGCTTTTCATCGCCTTGCTTGCTCTGGCGAACCTGCGCGGGCTGCGCGAGGCCGGGCTGCTTTTCGCGCTCCCCTCCTATGCCTTCATGTTTGCCATGTTCCTCACCATCGCGGTGGGCGTGGCCCGGCTGGCGATGGGTGCGATCTCCCCACTGGAGTATCCCGCCGAAGTGAGGACCGAGACTGTCTCGGTGACCGGCCTCCTCTGGGTGTTCTACTTGTTGCGCGCGTATGCTTCCGGGTGCACGGCGCTCACCGGAATCGAGGCCATCGCCAATGGAGTGCCGGCATTCCGCCCGCCGGAGGGAGTCAACGCCGCGAAGACGATGGCGATGATGGGCGGAATCCTGGTGGTCATCTTTGTCGGCATCACCTACCTGGCGCATGCGCTGCAGGTCATTCCCGATGTGGGTGGCGTGGAGCAAGGCGGCGGCGAGACGGTGCTCAGCAAGATTGCCGAGTTGGTGTGGGGGGGCAAGCGGGGGTTCTACTACTTCGTGCAGGCGACCACGATGCTCATCCTGGTCCTGGCTGCCAACACCAGCTTTGCTGGTTTCCCGCGCCTGGCCGCCATTTTGGCCCGCGACCGGTTCCTTCCCCGTCAGTTCGCCAATGTGGGCGACCGCCTGGTCTATAACAACGGGATCATCGCGCTCGCCTTGCTTTCGGCGGCGCTCCTGGTCGTCTTCCAGGGGAGCGTTCACGGCATGCTCCCGTTCTACGCGGTGGGCGTCTTCCTCTCGTTCACGATCTCGCAGGCGGGGATGGTGGTCCGCTGGCGCCGCATCCGGACGCCTGGCTGGCGCCGGAACGCGACAATCAACGGCATCGGAACGTGCACGACCTTTGTCGTGATGGTGATCCTGGCGGTGACCCGGTTCATGCCGCCGGACTCCAACGTGCTCTTCACGCTTCCATTCGCAATTCCGGGGATTGGAGAGACGATACGCTCGGGCGCGTGGCTGGTGGTGGTGGCGATCCTGGTCATCGAGTGGCTCTTCGGGCGGATTCGCGGCCACTACATGGCGGTTGCCGCGCAGCTGACGCTCATCGGGTTTCGGCCGGAGCCGCCGAAGAAGAACACCGTCATCGTGCTGGTGCCGGGTGTCAACCGGGGCATTTATCCCGCGATCCAGTACGCGAAGTCACTGGGCCAGGATACGCGCGCGCTTCACATCGAGATCGACCCGGAGACGACACCACGACTGCTCGACGAATGGGAAGAGTGGGGCGAGGGGATTCCGCTTCTCATCCTGGAGTCGCCCTACCGCTCGTTGGTCGAGCCGCTCTTCCGCTATCTGGACGAGGTGCAGGTGGAGCGCGACCATGTGGTGACGATCATCATCCCCGAGTTCGTACCTCTCAAATGGTGGCACAAGCTGTTGCACAACCAATCGGGGCTGCTCCTGAAGGTTGCGCTCTACTTCCGCAAGGACGTGATCGTCACCAACGTGCAGTATCAGCTGAGGGAGTGATGCCTTGACACCGCCGCGCCGAGGTGGTATAATCCGCGTGTCATCATAACGGGCATCATGCCCGCGGGCCGTTCCGCCACAGACAGCAGGTCCTACCGGATAAGAGCGAGCTTCTCGCCGCCTGCCGAGGTCGGAGTCCACCTTTCCCATGCGCATGGGCGTCCTCTGGGCGCGCCTTGTTGGAAGGCCTCCGCTTCATGGCGGGGGCCTTTGTCGTTTTGCCGGCTCCTGCGGGCCGGCGAAGGAAGCCGACCGCTGGCACGCCAGATCGCGGAAGCGCTCTGGACTGGCGGCGGCGAGAGGGGGTGAATCCGTGCGCAATCCGCAGAAGGAAGAGACCGTAGCGCAACTGCGCGAAAAGGTTGAGACCTCCCAGGCGACCTTCCTTGCCGAGTTCCGGGCGCTGCCGATGCCGGCCTTGACGGCCCTCCGTCGGCAGATCCGCGAGGCTGGGGGCGAGCTGAAAGTGGTCAAGAACACGCTGCTGCGCCTGGCAACCCAGGACACACCTGCGCACCTTGACGAGTACCTCACCGGCCCCACGGCTGCCGTGTTCGCCTACAGCGATCCGGTCGCGGTGGCGAAGGCGGTGGCGGCATTTACGCGCGACCATAAGAACTTCTCTCTCAAGGGAGGGTACTTCGAGGGTCGGGTCTACCCGGGTGACCAGGTCCGCGCGCTTGCCGACATGCCGACGCGCGAGCAACTGCAGGCGCAGGTGGTGGGCTCCATCATGAGCCCGCTCACCGGGTTTGTGGGCACTCTGAATGGCACGGTCGCTAGTTTTGTTTTCACGTTGATGGCGATCGCCGACAAGCGGCGAGAGCAAGGGGAATCTGCAGAGGGAGAGGTTGACATGGCAACCACCGAGGAGTTGATCGAGCAACTGGGTAACATGACGGTCTTCCAGCTCGTCGAGCTGTCGAAGGCGTTGCAGGAGAAGTTTGGCGTCAGCGCGGCGATGCCCGTCGCGGCGGTTGGCGCGCCTGCCGCTGCTGGTGCGGCCGAGGCTGCCCCGGCTGAGGAAGAGCAGACCTCCTTCGATGTCATCCTCGCGAGCGCGGGCGACAATAAGATCCAGGTCATCAAGGCGATCCGCGAGATCACCAACCTGGGCCTGGGCGACGCCAGGAGCTTCGTCAATTCCGCCCCTGTGAAGGTCAAGGAAGGCGTGACGAAGGAAGAGGCCGAGGCGATCCGCGCCAAGCTCGAGGAGCAGGGAGCTGCCGTCGAGATCAAGTAACACCCCGCGAGGGAGTGTGTTGCGGGGGCGCGGGCATTAGCCCGCGCCCCCGCGTTTGTATGCGGGCCGAGAGCGTTCTGCCCCGGCGCGCGCTCAATCCTCCCAGTAGGACCAATGGCGGAGAAGCGTCTGCTTCATCGACTTCACGTGCCCATCTACGAAGGCGACGTTGTACATCTCGTTATGCCGGTTGTAGGCCCGCGTCCCTCTTGTATCGCTGGGGGAGTTGAGCACGGGGGTGTTGGGGTCATACCCCACCGGCACATGCGGGTCGTAGGGCCCGGCATAGAGGTTCACATCATCGATGAAGAGGATCGTCTGCGCCGTATCCTCCACCATCGAGAGCGACAGGTTGCCTTCGAAGAAGTAGGTGCGCCCCTGGAACCGGCTCTGGTTATAACCGTAGGTCAGCCGGATGCCGTGATCAAATGTCTGGCCCTGCGTCCGCTCGCTGGGGCAACTGAACACGCCGGCGTTCTTGACGTAGGGGTAGATCAGCTCGGGGAGGTGCAGGTAGCCCCCGGAAGCCCCGGTCGTGAGCGTGTAGAGAGGCGGCAGCATCTCATCGTAGTCCTGGATGTATTGCATGCATGCCAGGCCGATCTGCTTGAGATTCGACTGGCAGTTTGCCTTTCGCGCATTCTCGCGCGCCCGCGCGAAAACGGGGAAAAGGATGGCGGCGAGTATAGCGATGATCGCTATGACGACGAGCAACTCAATCAACGTGAAACCGCGACGCTTCATGATCTGCCTTTCCAGTCGGGGGCGCGTTGACCAGCAGCAGCCCAAAGGCACCCCACTCGAACGGAGTGTAGCATGCCTCACAATGGCCTGTCAACAATCCGGCCAGGCATCCAGGCGTTGACCTCGCCTTCCCCGCATTCTGGGAAGAGCCGCGTCGCCAGACCTCCCCGGAAGCAGATCCGGTCCTTTGGGATCCGGATCCCCGCGGGCGCAAGATGGTGCGGGGCCCCTACTGCTTCCAACGAAGAGCACTCACCGCGCGCTGGGGACGCCCGGTATCATGCCTCTTTTCGCCGTTCTAGGGATCACACAGGTTGGCGGGAGCGCTGCGCCTCTCGGTGAAGGCGGGTGGCCGCCTCACACTGCATGCGGAGGCGGATGCGCAGTTGGAGGCCCTCAACATCGTCGGCATCCGCTACAGAGGCGATGCCCTCGCGGCAGCAGCGGATGGCGCCAAGCAGGTCTCCGCTGCGCTCCAGGCGGGCCGCCTGGTCAAGGGCTTTCCGTGCCTTGATGAAGGCTGTGGAGTCACTCGGTGCTGCGGGGCCGACTGTGGAACGGGTTCGTCCAGCCATGATCGGGCTCTTCTTCCTACAGCTCGCGCTGAGACCACGCGTGACGCGGGCCGTGCACCTCCCACGCGGGCGGAGTGTACTAATACTTACTTTCGACGCCCGCCGCCTCGTTCCTGCTCGCTGAGCAGGCCGCCTCTCACCGGCTTCTCCCTTCGGGACAGACGGGCGCCGCGGGAACGCGCCTTCTTATGAAGCGCGATTGGCGAATGGGCGCGCGCTGACGCCGTATTGCCTGGCACGGTGTGCCGGATCCGATGCGATTGTGCCGCGTGCGGGCACTGGCGCTCCGTCCACAACCAGGGTGAAGAGAAGCTCGCCGCTGGATGCGGCATCGACGCGTACGGTCGCGCTCTTTAGGGAGCGCGATGGGTATTGGGATCAACGGCAAAGCGGAACGCCACTAGTTCGGCGGGAGATCGACGCCAAAGGCCTTCAGGGCGCTGACAAGCGCCTGGCGGTCCACTCGGTAGATTCCCAGGAAGGTCTCCCCATCGTATGCCCGATACTCATAGTACGCGCTCATGGCCAGGGACGAGGCCGAGTCGGACCGGCTCGGCGCCCGGTTGCTGGAGGAGAGTGCCAATGTCGCCACACTTGCAATCCTCGGTGCGCCGTGCCTGGCGAAGGACCGCTACTAGCGCCGCGATCTTCTCCTGGCTGTGACTGGTGGCCTGCTGGGTAAGACTCCAATCATTTACGTCACGCACGCTGATCTCAACCGACTGGAAGGAGGCATTCAGGCTTCGAGGCGGGCTGACGTGGATGTGGCGGACCACGTAGACAGTCGTGAGCGTAATCACGAGCGCGAGGCCACACAGCACAATCGTGATACTCCCGGGGCTAACAGGCCTTATGACTCTCATGAGGCATCCTCCCCTCGCCATTGCACCTGGCCACCATCCGAGCAGCCATCATTCCGGCGTGGCGCGGAATCACCCGCGCGGCGGGACTGCCGGAAGCGACTGCCCGGCTCCCCACAACCGGGTGTGTGGTGCTCGGTCGCACGTATGATAGCACGGCGAACTCCTGGGGGCAAGCGCCGGAAGCACGGTTGCACGGTGCCCAAAACGCGTAGGGCCAGGGCCGGCTGCCGCCAACCCTGGCCCCGCGTTTCGTTTCTGCCGCCTTATCCCGCATTATTCATCAGAATAATGAAAGAAGTCTCTCTGCCAGGCGCGGGGCGGGTTCGTGGGCACAGCCCCGAAAACACCCTGCCTCCGGGCGCTTGTAGCGGCAACGGCATGCCACCAGACAAGAGCCTTCTCTTGAAGTATTCTGGTGAATACTTCGGGTTATGCCGGCGTTCCCTCCACAACCGGAGTGAAGAGGAGCTCGCCGCTGGACGCGGCATCGACGCGCACGGTTGCGCCCTCGCCAAACTCACCCTGGAGCAGGCGCATCGCCAGCTCGTTCTCGATCCGCCGCTGGATGACACGCTTGAGCGGCCGGGCGCCATAGACCGGGTCGAACCCCTCGGCGGCGATTACGTCCTTGGCGGCATCCGTCACTTCCAGGTTGATCTTCCGTTCTGCCAGGCGCTCCTTCAGGCGCTCGAGCTGGATCTCGACGATCTGCTTGAGCTGCTCCGCGTTGAGCGTGCGGAAGACGATGATCTCATCCACCCGGTTGAGGAACTCCGGCCGGAAGTGGGCGCGCATCGCCTCGAGCACGCGCTCCTTCATCGCCTGGTCGTTCAGGCCGCCCAGCTCCTGGATGTGGGCGCTGCCGATGTTGCTCGTCATGATGATCACGGTGTTCTTGAAGTCCACCGTGCGCCCCTGGCCATCGGTCAGCCGGCCGTCGTCCAGGAGCTGCAGGAGCGCGTTGAAGACATCCGGGTGTGCCTTCTCGATCTCGTCGAACAGCACGACGGAGTAGGGCCGGCGGCGCACCGCCTCGGTGAGCTGCCCGCCCTCCTCGTAGCCGACATACCCTGGGGGCGCACCGATCAGCCGGGCGACGGCGTGCTTCTCCATGTACTCCGACATATCCAGGCGCACCATGGCGCGCTCGTCGTCGAAGAGGAACTCGGCCAGCGCGCGCGCCAGCTCCGTCTTGCCCACGCCGGTTGGGCCGAGGAAGATGAAGCTCCCGATCGGGCGGTTTGGATCGCCCAGGCCGGCGCGCGCCCGGCGCACAGCGTCCGAAACCGCGGTGATCGCGTCATCCTGGCCCACCACGCGCTCGCGCAAGCGGCTCTCCATATGGACCAGCTTCTGGATCTCGCCCTCCATCATCCGAGAGACGGGGATGCCGGTCCACTTGCTCACCACCTCGGCGATATCCTCGGCGTCGACTTCCTCCTTGAGCATCTTTCGCTCGCTCTGGATCTCGGCGAGGCGGGCGTTCTCCTGCTCGAGCTGCTTTTGCAGGTTGAGGCGCGTGCCGTAGCGCAGCTCCGCGGCGCGCTGGAGGTCGCCGGCGCGCTCGGCGTTCTGCTCCTCGATCTTCGCGCGCTCGATCTCTTCCTTCAGCTCGCGGATCTTTAGGATCTGTGCCTTCTCGTTCTGCCATTGCGCCTTCATTCCGGCGCTCTCCTCGGCGATCTCCGAGAGCTCGCGCTCGATCTTCTCCAGGCGCTCCAGGCTGGCCGGGTCACTCTCCTTGCGCAGCGCCTCGCGCTCGATCTCGAGCTGGATCCGCCGGCGCTCCAGGACGTCAATCTCGTCCGGCATGGAGTCGATCTCCATGCGCAGCCGGCTGGCTGCCTCGTCGATCAGGTCGATCGCCTTGTCGGGGAGGAAGCGGTCTGTGATGTAGCGGTGGCTGAGCGTGGCCGCGGCGACGACCGCGGGATCGCTGATTCGCACGCCGTGGTGAACCTCGTAGCGCTCCTTCAGGCCGCGGAGGATGGCGATGGTGTCGTCGACGCTCGGCTCGCCGACGAGCACCGGCTGGAAGCGCCGCTCCAGGGCAGCATCCTTCTCGATATGCTTGCGGTACTCGTCGAGCGTGGTCGCCCCAACCGCGCGCAGCTCGCCGCGCGCCAGCATCGGCTTGAGCATATTGGCCGCATCCACGGCGCCCTCCGCCGCGCCCGCGCCCACGATGGTGTGCAGCTCGTCGATAAAGAGGATGATCTGCCCTTCCGACTCGGAGATCTCCTTGAGGACGGCTTTCAATCGGTCCTCGAACTCGCCGCGGTACTTCGTGCCAGCGATGAGCGCGCCGAGGTCGAGCGCCACCACGCGCTTCTCCTTCAGGCCCTCGGGCACATCGCCAGCCACCACGCGTTGCGCGAGGCCCTCCACGATCGCCGTCTTGCCCACGCCCGGCTCGCCGATGAGCACCGGGTTGTTCTTGGTGCGCCGGGAGAGGACCTGGATCACGCGGCGGATCTCGTCATCGCGGCCGATCACCGGGTCGAGCTTACCCTGGCGGGCGAGGGCGGTCAGGTCTCGCCCGTAGCGCTCGAGCGCCTGGTATTTCTCCTCGGGGTTGGGATCGGTGACCCGGTGCGAGCCGCGCACCGCTTCCATCGCCTTGTAGATACCGTCCTTGCTCACCCCGGCCTGCTTGAGCAACCGGTCCGCCGGGTCGCCAGAGTCGGCGATGGCGAGCAGCAAGTGCTCCGTGGAGACATATTCGTCCGTGAGGCGCTCGGCTTCTTCCCAGGCCTGTTCCAGGACGCGGCTGAGGCGGGGGGTAATTCCCTGGCCAGCCGCTACGCCATGCACCGCCGGGCGGCTCTTCAGGTCGGCCTGAACCGCCTGGATCAGCGGCACGCGACTGGCGCCCAGCTTCTCCAGGATCGGCGGCACCACGCCCTCCTCCTGCTGCAGGAGCGCCAGCAGCAGGTGCTCGACATCGATCTGCTGCTGTCCAAACTGTGCTGCCAGCCGCTGCGCCTCCTGGATCGCCTCCTGCGACTTGATCGTGAACTTATCGAGTCTCATCCCTCGCCTCCCGGGGTTTGGGCCGCGCCCCAGACGCGCTGGCCGGCGAGGCTTCTCGCGCGTTGCCCCGCCTCTTCGTGATACCCCTTTCCACTCAATACCCTCGGATCGCTCCCGGGCTGCCTCATGGCAAGTCATTTAGCACATTGCTATTATATCACTTGATAACATTATTGTAAACTATTGCGTCTCTTCTTTCGCGACCTCACGGCTGGCCCTGCTCCGCTCCCGGAGGGAGCGCATGACGCAGCCCAGGGTGTCCGCACCCTGGGTGCCTGCCCAACCCATCCGGAAGGATGGCGAACAGTGAACGTTCGCCCCTTCACGCCGCCCGCGGATCGGTGGCGGTGGTCTGGGAGGGGGAGCCCCGAAGAGGCTTTGCCGGAAAGTAGCGCGGAGCTTCGAGCTCCGCACGCGTGTGAAGCACACCCGACTTCATCTGTGGTATCGACACCAGGGTGCGGCTGGATGGGGCCGGCGCCCGCTGGCGCTCGCGCTTGACAACCTCCCTAAGAGAATGCTACCATGCATCCACGAGCCTCTCTGGAGGCTGCCCGAAGGAGTTAAGGAGTAAGGAGTAGACACCATGAGTGGTAGGAGAGCGCGCGGGTTTACGCTCATCGAGTTGTTGGTGGTAATAGCGATCATAGCTATACTCGCAGCCATCCTCTTCCCGGTCTTTGCCCGGGCGCGAGAGAACGCGCGGAAGTCCAATTGCCAGAGCAACCTGAAGCAGATCGGCACGGCGCTGATGATGTATGTTCAGGACTACGACGAGTACACCCCTGCCTCGTGGCTGGGCACCAATGACCAGAACGGCACGATCTGGCCGGACCTGCTCGTGCCCTACACGAAGAACATGGAGATGTTCAACTGCCCGTCGTCCACGATCAAGGTGGGCAAGGATTCGGTGGGAAAATTCCTGCGCACTCAGATCCCGTATGCGTGCAACACGGCCTATTGGGGGGGGCACGCCGGGAGCGCGAGCGGGCCTGTTGCCAGCCACCCGATGAACAAGTCGATGGCGGAGCTGAAAGTGCCCGCGGAGACAGTTTTTGTCACCGACTTCTCCGGCAGCTGGGAGTCCGGCGGGCAGTACGACGTCAACTCTGCCTACGCGCAGCCATCCACGAGCACGACCTTCAAGGCGATCTATCGGCACTCGGACGTCTGCAACGTGGTGTTCTGTGACGGGCACGTGAAGGCGATGACCCAGGGCGCCCTGCTCCAGACGCACTCGGTCAGTGGCGTGGCCGTGAAGTACCTCTTCACGATCCAGGAAGACTAGCCGGCCGTCTTGGCGCGATATCGGGCCGGCGCTCCTGCTCATGCAGGAGCGCCGGCCTTTCCAGTCTCCGGGGCTTTGCTAGCCTATTGGAGGTCCCAGAGGTTTTTCGGTGTCTTCGTCGCCTCGTACTTCATCGACTTGACGTGGCCATCTACGAAGGCGATGTTGGCCATCTCCAGGTGGCGGTGCGAGAAGAGCCCGCGCCCGATGCACCCCGTTCCATTGATCCGCGCGTCCAGATTGGCCTGCGTCCGCTCCTTTAGCGCGTAGCCGCCTTCGAAAACGTCGCCCCCGATCCCGGTCTCAATATCGCCCCGCCGGTTGCTGGCATCCGCTATCAGGATCGTCTCGGCCGGCTCGGCGATCTGCGCCAGGGCGACCGGCGTTCCCGTGACGAAGAGAGCCTGGTTCCCGCCGTAGCCCGCGCCAATGGACCCGCCCGATGGACACTCGAAGACCTGGTCGTTCTTGATATAGGGTGTGAGCATCCCTGGATAGGTGTTGAGGCGGTAGCGGAACCACCGGACGGCCGATAGATTAGAGGAGAGGTAGCACTTCACCGCCATCTCGTCGTAGTCCTGAGCATACTGCATCCATGCCATGGAGAGCTGCTTCAGGTTGCTCTGGCACGTGGACTTGCGGGCATTCTCCCGTGCGCGGGCGAAGACCGGGAAGAGGATTGCCGCTAGAATGGCGATGATCGCTATGACCACGAGCAGCTCTATCAGCGTGAAACCCCTGCGAGACCGATGCATGACGATCGCTCCTTTCCCGCCGCCTCCTGCATTTGGAGATGCCTTGCGCTCTCGGGACGGTGTCTGCGCCAGGCAGCAGAGACGGCATGGATCTCATCATGCTCTTCATCTTCGCAGTGCATCGGGGGAATCCTGCGCCGCTTGCCTACCTAAGCACGGGGGTTTTGGACGAGTGCTCGCAAACCGGGCATGATTCCAAACGCCCTGCGGCATACCGCCCAAAGTGGCAAAGGCGCACGGAGACATTCAGCCTCTCCCCGCGCCTTCGCCCCCGCGTGGAATCCGATGCGCACCCGGCCGCTCAGACCGTTTGCACCTCGCCCTCAGTGTCGTACTGCACTTGCTCCTTGCGGATCGCTTCTGGGTTCTCCCGGAAGCGATCCCGGCACTCCTCGGAGCAGAAGTAGTAGGTCATGCCGCGGTAGTTTTGCTTTACCTTCGCCTTATCCGGGGTGAGATGAATCCCGCAAACCGGATCGTGTGCCATCGCTCTTGCCCTTCCCAGGAGTGGAGGAGTGGCGCGTGGCATCGCTGTTGCGCGTGTGCCTGGCTGGCGGGCCGCCCCCCGATTGCCCGCCGGGCGCCATCCATCACCGGCCACCCCATGATCCCACTACCCCCCCGCGCCTGCTGGCAAACGAGCGCGCGGCTCGCATTGCCCGATGAGCCGGGGTGGATAAGAGCGGAGCGCCCGATCTGCCCCCTTCCGCTCCCGGCCTCCAGACGCCCGCCCCGCGGCTGACCGCACCTATCCCCCGCAGGCTCCTCCAGGCTGAGACGCATGAGCTGGCGCCTGATCCGAACTCCGATACGGCACTCTGGTTGGCCGTGTCACTTTCCCGTGCTGCGTGCGGCTCAACGTTCCAAGGTGGATCTTCCCTGGGTAGGATGGGGCGAGAAGGGAGGTACGCGACGATGCTGGTGCGAGACGTAATGACGCCCGATCCAGTGGCGTGCATGCCGGATGACCGCGTGGAGACGGCGGCCAAGATCATGATGGATCGCGACTGTGGCGCCGTGCCGATTGTCGACTCTCAGGAGTTCCGCCACCTGGTGGGCATTGTGACCGACCGGGATATCGTGATGCGCCTGATCGCCCGAGGGCGCAACCCGATCGGTGTCCCGCTCCACGAATGCATGACCACTCCGGTCTTCACCGTGCGCCCCGATGATACGGTGGAAGAAGTCGCGCGGGTGATGCAGGAGAGGCAGGTCCGACGCGTGCCGGTGATCGATAGCGGGAATGTCCTGGTGGGCATCGTGGCCATGGCGGATCTCGCCCGGGCATCGGGCGATGAGGAGATGCTTGGCGAGGTGCTCGAGGAGGTCTCCGAGCCGGTGCTAACCATGGTTGGCTGAGTCCGTTGTCTGGGTGAGGGCGAAGGGTCTATCGGGGGCACCCGCTGGTGCCCCTCTCGCTTTGCCCCTCCCCCTGCCTTCCTTCCCCGCTTGCTGCCCCGCGATCAGGCCGGCCCATCCGTGCCTCCCCCCCCTCATGCGCGGTATGGCCGTTGCCTGGGATTCCGAGATAAGGAGAAGGCTGCCCGCACGCGCGGAGCTCGAAGCTCC
>ERZ795060.1003-NODE-1003-length-35109-cov-9.042734_pt1 | contig 35109 bp, 33 predicted proteins | sample MGYA00375144_ERZ795060 | MGnify/ENA primary metagenome ERZ795060 (study PRJEB30189, sample SAMN05720157) | activated sludge metagenome | isolation source: anaerobic digester from wastewater treatment plant | place: Japan | collected 2015-05-15 ... | reverse complement strand
GCATTGGGTCGCCGGCAAACACTATTGGGGCTTCTGCGGTCCCACTGTTGGCCACTGTCACTCCGCCGGTCTCGCGGTAGGTTCCTCCGGCAATCCATACTGTATCGCCAGCAGCAGCGGTGACAGCCGCCTTGCTAACAGTGGCCCAGGCTTCACTTGCGCTATAACCCAGGCCACTGTTAGAATCACTGCCATCAGGACGCACATAATATACGGTCATGTCTCATCCCAGCCGCACAACAGCACTGCCGGCATCAAAGGTCAAACGTATCCTTGATGCCATTGCAGCGGTAGTAGGGGTATACCTAACAATAGAACCACTACTCCCTATTGTCTTGTCTGATTCTTCTACACCATCCTCGTTCACTACAGAGAAATAGTTGGTGCCAGATGCGATTACTACAAATCTCCCGCTGTTTGCTTCTGCAAAATTGGTATTAGAGATAACAACAACATCTCCTGGAGTAGGATTGGTACTGCTAATATTGGGATCAGTGCCGTTACCGTCCCAAGTATAGGTAACGACAATCCCCGACTTTGTAATATCAAACTGTGAACTACTATCTCCCAAAGTGTAGTCGTCTACCAATGGGCCATGAACTATCAGATTGCCCCCAACTTCTGCATCCCTGATGCCCCAGTGTGTTATATTAACAGAACTAGCAAAAGGACCAAAAGTAACTGCAGCGCTATTTGTTGCCACGCCATCTTCGGCAGGAGAAAAAGTGATTTCTTGCCGTGAATAACCAGAATCTGACACCTCCTCGCCAGTATCATCATCGGTTGGGTCTTCTATATACAAAGCCAACCAAACAGAAGACGGCATAGACAATGACGCGGTAGCCAAAATATGGTCCAAAATTTTGTTTTCATAGTAAGTACTAAGCTGTTCATAAAGTGGCATTTTATACCTCCTTGCTGACTATGCATTGTCCTTATTCTCTGCGACACTATTATTATTCTTATTGTCGACCTTCTTTATTTTAGCATTTACAACGGGTTTGTCTACTTCTTTGGCTGCTTCCTTTTTCTCGTCGACGTAATCGCTTGACTTTGTAAACGCCATAGCGCCATCATTGGTCAGATCGCACCACTTTAGCACAACTCCATTTTCTACGTTGAATACACTCCACAATACATTAGCAGCCTTGACCTTTACTACGCTGTCTACAGGCTTAGGAACCGACAACAAAGCGACCTCAAGATTTGGTCCGCAAGCATCTATAAGACTGTCAATACTTGACCACACCTTCATCGACAAAGGCGTAATAGGTTGCAATCGCGTAACAAGATCGTCAGTATCTATGACGATACACATTTCTCCGCTATTACTTGCGACTTTAGCCTTTACACTTTCAATGTCTCCGATAAACTTCATCACATCGTCATTGTACTCGCTGATAAACCCAGAGAGCTCTGGGAAGCGAACCAGCGGCTTGAGCTTCAATGCAATCTCAACCTTCTCCTCAACTTCGCTGTCCGACAGCTCTTTTACCTTGCGCGCTGAAGCCATAAAACTATTCAGCGCTGGCATATGGGCCCTTGCGCTATCAACCCATGCCGTAAGCTTTACCACAAAAGTTCCCTTTTTCATTGTAGACCTCCTGTTTACGCTATTTGCCAGTCAGCGCCATTGAACCCATGCTGACCGGCCACGAATATTGGAACCGTTCTTACCCAACGTCTCTTATTACTACATGTTATTATTATATCGTCCAAAGCACCAAAGAAAAAGTCAGAATTGCCACCAGAACTTCCAACGTACCATTTTCCCGACATATTATTAGGCGAGGGGAGATTGGCAGGGCCTTCTGCCCACTTCTGATTATTTATCCAAATAGAACCAATCTCCCCGTCGCAAACAGCATATATTTCATACCACACATTTGTGTTCGGTGTCCATTGGCATTGAATCGGCTCATCGTTATCATTAAACTTTGCTTCCAGCGCGTTGCCATCAAACAGCAGATACGGTGTGCTATCGCGATATATAATGGTTTGAGTGCCGTTAGTGCTTGAAAACTTACACCACCCACCTAAAGATATTGCTTGCGGGGTGTAAGACCCCACAAACTCAACTTCACCATATCCGCTTCCATCAAGAATCAGACCATTACCAGAAACCCCAGCACCAGATGCCCCATTAAATATCGTCATGTCGCTTTCGCCAAGCCTTGAGTTTACAGTTGTGCCCGCAACCGATTCAAAGTTATACACCCCAACGTCTAACATAGACGGCCGAGCCCGTGCTACATTACCGTCATCAGTAAAACGATTTGTATCACTTATACGAACTTCATCTATTCCGCCAGTAATATTATAACTGTATTCACTATTATTTCCAAGTATAATATTATCTGAAATATTTGTAATAACTGTTGTAGATGTGCTTGTTCTTCGAACTATATCATTAACAGAAACCCACAGATCACCGTCGCCATACAATGACGAGCTGTATTGCGCCATTACATAGGTCCATTCCCCCCATGTAATGGGAATACCGGATGTAATGCTGTCCTCTTCTACTGTAAAAGTTACATAGCCATTACTGTCTACTGTTATACTCCAGCCGCCAGCGTCAGCCAGGGTTCCTTCTTCAGAAATGGAAATAAAGGCCTCAAAACATAGCCACCTGCTTCTTCCACGCGTGTTTTCATATGGCAAGATTGCGTGTCCCCCGTCTAACCACAACGCTTGATTGAACTTACCTCCACTCCAACTGTATGTCCCTTCTAAAGACCCATTGTTGCCGTATGAGCTTGAGTCATCTGCGCTTCCGTCGAAATGCCACAGACCCAGCGTGCGTTGATCATTTACAAAAGGGGTAGCCGGCACTACAACAGACCAAGATTTATTGCCAGATATTGTATGGGGTATTATAATGGCCGGTTTGCCGGCATCCAGGTCACTGATAATCTGCTGACACAAGTCTGGCGGTCCGCCACGCACAATGGTGTCGCCGCTGGCCTGCTCGGCGGCAAAGCGCTTCATTGCCCTAACAGCATTTATTATGTTTAGCATGTCCATAGTATATTACCCCTATTATTCCTCTGGCTCTTCAGTTTGTTCGGGCCACTCCACAGCAGTATACTGGGTGTTTATTATTTGCCCTAAACGCGGGACAATATTATCCCGCGTTATTGCTACCCCTATACTTTCTAACCGCCACAAGCCGGATATCCCATCTATCTTAATGTAATCCCCTGGAGACAGAAGAGGATCAAACCTAGCAGTGAAAGAGATATTCCTCCGCACCACGCAGTAAAACTTCTTCCATTCCGCAAGTACCCAGTTAGTGAGTTCTTCTGTGTTTAGGCTACCATTGACGTATATTAGCAGTCTGCGCTGTCCGACATAGTTTTCATAGGTGGGGTCATTCATGCTGCGACTGTCAATATATGACGAGATTATTGGCTTGCCGGTGGTTTTATCTAACCCAATAACCCACAACTCATTTCTGAAGTCTTTTGTGTTGAGGGTTATATTCATGTTCCTCCCTACGAAGTACTGGTAATCTTCTGGGTTTGGCTCCTCCCCACCTTCTTCATTATACTTTTCGATATCCCTATTATAAGACATTTCCGCCTGTGCTCGCGACAAATAAAAGGTGCGCGATACTACCGGCTCTGAAGGTGACTTGAACTGAAACTTCCCGTCACGTGTAAACCCCATTTTCCAGTTGCTGGCAAAATCATCATGCCAGCGCACCAACAGTTCCGACAGCTTGATACCATCTGCCGCCCTGCTTACCGTTCTTTGCCCATTGTCCTCTTTGGGTAGTTCAAACGTACACTCATCAATGTCCAGATCAGATTCAAAGAAACCAATGTCTGTAAGTGCTCTTTTTATGGCGTCGCTTAGCTTCATGCCGCCATAATCGGGGCTGTCCTTTACAATGGCATAATCAAGTATAGACCACCCGTCTCTTATCCTGTATTCTATTGTTGGCGCCAACAGATCTTTTTGTGTCGAAAATGCGTTAAATGATGGATTTTCTCCATATACTACAGCAAAATCTTCATTATTTATATCTATATCAAACATAACGTATGGTTCTTGCAGCCATCTGTCATATTTTCCACAGTTTTCTGATTGTGCTGGGTTACGAATAACAAGGGACCCCTCCCTAGTAATATTATCCTTGGACATGCTAATCTGTATTTCAATGACATCGTCAGACACATCTTCAGGCTCTTGTTCTGCCTCGCTTATTTCTGCTTCCCAGTCAAACGTTACCCCAAAAACGCGAGGCGTATCTTGTCCATTACCAGACAAACTGAGCTTATATCTCCATTGGGTAAACGGAACCCCAGATGTTAGTGTCTCTCCCTCTGGGGTATACAAATCAACTGTGGCTACAGTGCTAGCAGGAACATATCCGGAAATAGTGGTAGTGGGGAGAACAGTGTCTTCTACACTGCGAGATTTCACTTCTGATAGTATGTATCCAGAGGTGGCATATTCACACGGACAGAACTGCCAAGCAGCTCCCCCGCCAACGTAAGATCTGATAGCCACCCCACCGTCTGGGAATAGGTCATACTCTCTTTCTATGGAGCTTTTGTAAACAAACCCTCCATTCAAAAGCCAGTCAGCACGCACTAAGAACTGCTTTTCATCAAGCGGCTGTATCCACATAGTCAGCCACTTATTATATGGCCCAATATTCCTTTCGCGTGATTCCATGGGGTGGCGATACGCCCTTCGCAGAGATGTACCCTCTGGGTCCTCTTGCCACTCCGTAATGGTGCGCCAATGTGCTTCATATACGTCAAGATAACCCTCAGAGACCATACGGAAAGCTATGGGGGTCCAGCAAGCCCCGCTGGGGTGTAGTATGTTGGGCGAAAAACGCACCAAGATATCCAGATTGGGCACTATTACCGACGCATTAGGGCGTGCCCAAAACAAGCCCAAATACACACCGCGATATGCCTCTATTGATAAGCTGGGACTCAAAGACGCGTACCACGGAGAAGCATCGGCAAAGTCGCGACGCATTACATGAATGCCCTGTCTACCATATACATTCTCAAGTATAGTAAACTCCTCAGGGTCGCTAAAAGTATATGCGCCAAGTCCCCACATATAGTTTTGGGGAGAATATATTGGCTCAAGCATTACGCACTTGCTTAGTGGTTCTACGACAGCATCCTCATACACCCAAATCTCAGTCTCCTTTTCCCCAGGAGATGAGATGACAGTCTGGTTGGGTTTCAAGACCAATCTGTTGGGTTTCTTCTTTATTACCGATAGCATTTATGCCCCCAGAGAGTTGATGAAAGTAGTAATGAAGGCATTGATGCCTTTATCAATGGCATCCTCAAGCCCGCGAGGAGCCTTAGAAGGCCATCGCAGTTCTATAATAGCGTGATCTTGGTACCTACCAAGTATTGTGCCGGCCTGCTGAGCAGTGCCTGTGCCAATAAGCTCGGCCGCGCGCTCCATGCGCTTGGCAACATCAGCCTTACTGACAATGTTAAGCAGCTCCTGAGGAGCGCCGATTATCTTCTCAATAGTTCTGTCTATTACATTAGAAGAGTCATTGAGCAAGTCCAGATATTCTCTCCATGCCTGGAGTTGTTGCTCTGACCCCTCAACAGAAGTGTTTATTTGCTCCCTAAGCGTTTGTATTGCCTTTTGTCGCCTCTCTTCAAGCAGATCCTCTCCAATGATGCCTTGTTCATACATCATTCTGCTTACATTATACAACTCTACAGCGTAGTTCCGAGACTTCTCCCTGGCCTCATTTTCCTTTTCCAGGGCTCTAGTATAAGAATCTATCACCTCAGGATCCATACTGGGGTCCTGACCAGCAGCGAGCAGGGCCTTAGCCCTTTCTCTGGCCCGAGCCATTTCGAGGTTAGCGCTCTCACGCAACAACCTCACTTCATCTTGTACGGCCACACCGCGCGCCCTATAGAACCCCAAGCGGGATTCTTGTAGCTTCATTAGCCTATCAATGGGGCGCAGAGCCAGCTCCGCCTCTGCCTTCAAGGCATCAAGCTCAAGCTTGTTGGCTTCAAGCTCATTCCCCCACGCCCTGTGCACGTTAGCGAGAGCGCGCATATTGTTTATTCTTATCTTTTCCCATCTATCACTTTCAATATAGCTACCGCGCTGCTCCGCCAACTGGGCGTTAATCTCAGCCATGTCTACTTTTTGCTGCGCTTGACCGACCTGGTATTCCTTTTGCGCTGACAACAAGTTCTCAGCAGCGCCCCATATCCCAGCCTTACTGCCACGTATGAGTGCAGCCTGGCTAGCGGCCTGCAAACCAACCATGCGCATCCTGTATGCCAACTTGCGGTTGTTGAACACCTCGTAATACGCCGCCTTGCTCTCATACTCTCGCGCCCTCCAATCAAACGGCGTTGCCCGAAACTCCCTCCTAGCCCTTCTCAAGTTGAGTTCACTGGTTCTCTCTTCGGCGGCAAAGAGAGGTGCCAACCACTCCCTGTCTTCTGGTCGTGCCTTCTCCAAAATGGCGCGGTGTTGCTTTATTTTTTGTAGATGCGCTTCTTCCATCCACCGCAACCTCTCCCTACCGGCAGCCTCGAAACCAGGAAGGTCTTCTTCTTGCCCCATTGCCTCCTCCAGGTCTCCAAAGACGCGAACGGAGCTTTCAATATACGAGTTAAAAGCTTGAGTTCGCTTTTGATTAGCTTCTACCCTAGTTTTATGCGCCTCCTCCTTTTTTCCGAGTTGTTCATAAGAGTTTGCCAACTCGTCGAGAGAATCAGCCAGTTTGAGATTGGTTCCCACTAATAGGTCTGTGTTACCACCCAAAGACCCCATGATATCTAAATACTTACTCATCTCATTATTGGCATCAACAAGGTAACCTATCTTCTTTTCCAGTACAGCATTATTACCTTTTTCGCTTAGCTCGTAGTATTTATTGGCATCAGTAGTGCTCATCGTGATGCCGGCAGCTATTTTTTGGAAAAGAGAAGCCTCCCCCAGCAGTTTTGCTTTCTTATCGTATTCTCCACTTAGCTCAGAAGTGGTCTTACCTTCTTTTTTGGACTTTTCTATATACTGATCTATGCTATCAGCCTCATTCTCTCGTTGTGTTGATAGCTCCCTAAATGCAGTAGCCAATAGTTCCAACCCCAGGGCACCCTTTGGCATCTTCTCTGCCAGTTCTTCAAAAGGAGTGCCGGTCGCTTTAGAATATTCTGCTACAGCCTGTTCCCAAGCTATAGGTTCAATACCAGGAAGCTTTCTACTCCTGCCCCTCTGTAACGCTTTGTCTTGTTCCCTACTGATAAACTCATTTATGTTTTCAAGATACTTACTTACACCTGCTTCAATAACAGATGTCGGGATGCGCATATTTAGTATGTTTTCCCCTTGCTTTTCTATTAGTTTTTCCCAATAGTCTCCAATAATAACAAAACGAACAAACTCTTTATTAAAATTTTTATGAATAGGAGTATTAGTTATATTTTTCAAAGCTGAGTACAAAGCTAAGTACTTTGGCAAAGCCCCAGGTACTTCTCTTTCTCTTAGTTCTTCTTCTACACTGCCACGTATGAGTGCAGCCTGGCTAGCGGCCCGCAAACCAACCCAGCGCATCCTGTATGCCAACCATATAGGGGTAAAAAAGTAAGCGCCAGGAGACATTAGCCTGGCTTCTTTTACGCCTTGCATCATCTTCATACCTATTTCTCTTTGTTCTGCCCTCGGTATGCCAGCCCTCTCCATCGCTTCCATTAATGACATTGGTCCTCCACCAATACGACGATTCCTTTCCCATGGTGTAAAAGGACTCAAATTCATAGCTACCCATGAAATGGCTCGGTTGTACCATGGAGTTCCGGCTTGCAAGGTGCTCAATACGGTTTTTATCTTTTCTCCTTCTTTTACCGCCGCAGCGGCGAGAGGAGACGGCTCGTAACCCATCTCACCCAGTTTGCCCAGCGATTCTTTCAATGCATCAAATCTATCAATCGTCCTTTGGGCTGCCTCAGCAGTGCTGTTAAGAACTTTATTTAATGCATAAAACGCAGCACTCAACACACTTCCAACCAATAGTGACTGACCAACGCCAGAGAACAGGCCAAGAACGCCTTTTATCTTGTCTACTGCTCCAACTATAAATCCAGAGGCGCTCGCTGCACCTGTTCTTGCTGCCTTGCCAATACTAACAATGCTTCTTGAAATATTATTACTGACAACATTAGCTGTATTGCGCACAACGTTGCCAAAAGACAGGGCGTTCTTGTTAATAGTAGTGCCGAGTTTTTCGAAAGAGGACTGTACTGTAGCTCCGGCGCTGGTAATGCTTTCCTTTAGCGATATGCCCAATCCTCTTCTGGCAACTACTTGATAAGCTCCCCTTACTTCCTCAACACCCATACCCCTAATAGTAGCGGCTTGCGCCCTCCGGTGTTCTGCCATTATTCGCATCCGTTGGGCGCTGACAAGACTACTTAGCGCCTCTTGCTCTTTCCCAGCTTTTACAGCCTCAAAAACTACCTTCTCTTCTGCACCCGCCCTTTTAATCAATGAAGCTGCTATTCTTTCTTCGTGGCGAGCAATCCTATTCATTCGCCAGCGGCTTCCGCCGGTGCGTGCCACCCTTTCGGCCAACAGCTGAGACTCAGTCCGTAGCTGCCCCTCTATTTCAGAATATGCTTTTTCAATAGCCTTTGTCTTCAGGCGAGCATACTCAAACGACTGTCGGCCTCCTTCATAGTAGCCGAGTCCCCTCATCCTTTCTTCTGGGGTTTGGGCACCGGCGATTTCAGATAGTGCCTCTGCACCAACCCTAATAGATTCCCGCAGGGCTACTCTTTGGGTAGCCCTAATGGAATCTATCTGCTCCCCCACCTCTTTTGATACATCAAATCGCCCTAAGAACTCGGGAGTTATGGAAGGGCGCCTGCGAGCAAATATAGACTCTTCTCCAACCAGGCTCTTCATAAATGTGTTGGCGGTATTGCGCACAGTGCCGCCCAAAGACCTGACACTGCCGCTAACGGTTTGCCCAAGCGAGCTAAATGCCGTGCGAACTGTTTCTCTGGCAGATGTAATGTTCAGGAGACTACTGACTCTTTCTCTTGTTACCCCCAGAATGCCCCTTCTGGGACCGCCTTCATAGGCACCCCTGATTTCCGCCACCCCCATGCCCCTAACAACAGCGGCCTGCTCTCTCTTGTATTCGGCCAATATCCGCATCTTTTGAGCATTGACAAGGCGATCAAATGCCTTGCGCTCATTTCCTGCCTTCGCGGCTTCAAATGCGGTCTTCTCCTCAGCGCCTGCCCTTTTTATTAGGGCATCTGCTACGCGCTCCTCTTGTCGGGCAATCCTATTCATTCGCCAACGACTTCCGCCAGTACGCGCTACCCTTTCGGCCAGCATTCGCGTTTCTGTGTTAAGCTGATCTTCTATCTCAGAGTAGGCTTTATCTATTGCCCTCTCCTTCAGTCGCGCGTTTTCGTAAATCTTTTTGCTGCCCTCAAAGTAAGCAATACCCCGCCTCCTTGCTGCCTCCGTTTGAGCGCTGGCCACCTCAGCCAGGGCTTGTTCTCCGCCCTTAAGAGCATCTCTGGCTATTTCCTGTTGGGCAGCCTTAATGGCTTCCATTCTTTCCCTTACTGCGCCGGAAACATCAAAGCGCCCCAAGAACTCTGACGTTAGTTGACGCCCACCGCGAGCAGCACGGAAATCCTCTTTGCCGATTTCCATTACCCTGCGGGCCTGTGTGCGCAGGTAGGCAGCCCTCAGCTCTGCCCGATAACTATTCATCATGTGGTAAAGGGCCTGACGCTCTTTGCCCTCCCTGGTTGCTTGCAAAGCCAGAGATTCCTCTTGCGCCGCCCTCCTTGATAGCTGTTCGGCCATCTGTTCGCGTTGGCGGGATATTCTTGCCAGTCTGTTGTAATTACCCCTACTTGCAACCACTTCCCTGCCAACAATCCTCGCCTCTTCATCATAGAACGCTACGAGATCTTCCTGCACCTTTTCCAATGCTTCCAACTTCGCCTTGTTGAACATCAATGCTTGCTTATGACTCTTTAGGACTGCCTCCTCGTCTCGTCGAGCCAGGGTTGATGGGGCCAAAGCAATGTTCACGCGCGACCTCTCTATGGCCTTAGCAGCCCCCATAAACATTACCCTGGCATTTTCGCGTACGCGCGCTGTATACGCCTCCATTTGCGTTGTTACGTCTTCATACATTTTGTCGGAGAAATACTTCAACATTCTTTCTGAAGGGGCAAACAGGGAACGCACGCCACCAACGCCCCTGCCAATCGCGCCCCTCAAGAACTCTCTGCTTGTCGCCGCTCCGCGAGACAAAGCACCTATCGCGCGATCAAGAGGACCGCCCCTAAAGGCTTCCCTGAAATCAGCCCTCCCAATGTCTGCCGTCCGGCGCGCCTCCTCCAACATCATAGAAGCACGTAGCTTATTTCTATAGCTATTAAGCAGGTGGGTCATCGTATCGCTTTCCTTGCCCTCGCGGAAAGCCTTCCTAGCAAGGATTTCTTCTTGTTCGCCACGCTGCTCTAATAGCCTAGCAATAACGGTGCGCCGCTGGGCAATCTCTTCTATCCTGCGCATATCCCCCTTGGTTAGCGCAACCTCGCGCCCCGTCGCCAAAGCCATTTCCCGTGCATTTTCTGCAAGCTCTTTATAGGCATGCATAGCGGCCCGCATATGTAGGCTCTCATACCTGCTCCGCCTGCCAAGCTTTTCGGCGTACTCAAGGTGCCCCATCTTCCTTGCCGCTACGGCTTCCAAGCGAGCCTCTTCTCCCCTTTTCCATGCACCCTCAGCCCATGATATGCCGAGACGGGAGACATCTTCACGTATGTCAAATCTCTCAGCAAAATACCTAACCGCCCTTTCTGGCGCTCGCCTCTTGGGCGATTGGGCTAACATCTCCCCAATAACAGCACTTTGGTACTGCTTTTGGGCGGCCATAAGTCTGTTTTTATAGGCCCTCACATGGTGGGCCAGGGCTTCCCGATCTCGCCCTTCTTCGAATGCCTGCCGAGCCGCCGCGTCTTCCAGATAAGCTCGACGCAAAAGTGCCTCTGCTACTCTGTCTTGAGCTCTTGATATAGCCGTAAGCTTGCGTACGTTGTCTTTAGCCTTGGAAACCTGAGATGCAACAATACGGGCGTCGTGTTGTATTATGTTGGCCAGCTCGACTTCGGCATGTTCGGCCGCTTGCATTGACATCTGGAGGCCAAGATAAGGGCGACGCAACCCCATGCGCATTTCGCGCATTTCTTGCTGAAGGAGAGTGGTAGGGGCCAATGCCTCTTGCAATCTGTATTCCTCAGCGGTGCGGATCAAGCTCCGCTTCCGGCTTTCGACTGCGCCAACCAGCTCTTTCATTGCCATACCCAAGTCGGGTATCTTGAACTTGTTCACCAGATCGGAGCTTATAGTATCAAAGTGTTTAGCACTTCTTCGCATACTCCTATGCACTTCGCGGGAAGCAATGCTAACAGCCCCCATACTACTCTTTGCTGTCTCAACAACCTTGTGCGTATTACTTACTTCATCTTCCATGTCGTCAAGCACTTGGGTGACGATGGAACGAGAAACCTTAGCCTTACTTACGGCAGCAATGTTTATCATGCCCTTGCCGGCAACAGCTTCCATCGCATCAGCGTTTGCAGCTATAACTTCGTCAAGTACGTCAATCTCTTTTTGTCGTGCATGCAAGCGCGCCTTGACTTTACGTATAGATTCACTAATCCCTTTGGTTTTCCCTTTATCTCTCTGGTCAAGCAGTTCATCTCTTTCTTCTATTAGTTGTGCAATATCCGACATCAACTCTGCTTGTCTCTTTTGCGCGGAAAAACCTAATGCAGCACGGTGAGCAATGTCATACTGCTTCTGGACTTGGCGCAAACGCTCGGTGGCTCCCTTAACATCACCACCAGTAAGTTGCGCCTGTCGCAAGGCAAGCATGGCCTCCTGGCGTTCCAAAATGGCCTGCTGTTCCATCAACTGAGCGGTAATAAGGGGGAGGATATGTTGGCTTCGCCGCGCCTCAATCTCGGCAATCTTCTGTGTCGCCATGAGCATCTGGTACTCCGCTTCCCACATCTTTGTGGCTTCCACGCCCATGGAGTGCCTAAAAGTGCCGATTGCGGCTTGCAAGCCCTTCAAGCTGATGTAAATCTGTCCTAGCTTGGCCGCAGCAGCAACGGCACCGGTTCCAATAGCACCGATCCAAAAGACAAACTTAGTCAACCAGCCAATAAGTGGTATTTGGCCAACAGCAGACAGTTTTTCTGTAAGTACTGTTAGCGCCCTCAGGAACCTTATAGTGTCAGGGAGCAACCATTGCCCAAAGGCAACACCAAGTTTGCGCAGCGCATCAATAAAGTTGCTCCAAACCCCAGGCAGCCCCTTCATTACGGCCTCATTGGCCCCACCATACTTCTCGGTGATGGCCATTAAGATACCATACTGAAGTTTGGTTTTATCTACTACGCGTCCCTGGGAGTCTATAGCTCCAGCGGCCCACTTTTCAACTTCATCACGCGATATATCAAACGTGTTCCGGAGCCTGCGGAACTCTCCGTGCATTGCATCTACAAATGCACGGGCCGCGTGTTCTATGGTTATTCCCGCCTGGTCAATGCCAGCGGCCAGATCCGCCATGGGGTAAATGAGTTTATGTATATCATAGCCAGCAACGGTCAGGATTCTCCCCGCCGATACAACCTGATCCATTGTATATCTTATCTTAGGGGCTTGCGCTACAAGGTAGTTTACTGCCTTGTTAGCTTCTTCTGCTGAACCAGTAATGGCGGTAAAAGACCTCTTGGCTGCATCTATTTTGGCTGCAGTCGAAATGGCAGCGTATCCTACCCCACCAATCCCCATAGCCGCCATTCCAGCCAACTGTGCAAGCTCACGCAGGGGAATCGCGGAGATAGCAAACTTCCACATCATCATGCTGGCGCGGTCAAGCCGCATGGCCATCAAGTCGAGTGCCACGTTGCCAGTCATGATCGTTTTGCTTGCCCTTTGCAGGCCCCCAGACAACCTGGACACTTCATTTTGCAGAGCTTTGAAACCAGCGCTCGCTCCGAACGCAGAGGTGGAAGTCTTATTCAGTGCGATAGAAGCATCGGCATTGGCTTTTATAGTCTTGCCAATGGCAACGCCCATGCGCTGGAGCGCCTGCAGGGCTTTTTCTTCCCCTTCAGTGACAAACTGCAGTACTATGGTATCTATGGTTTCAGGCATTGCCCTTACCCCCAGCTAATGTTTGCAGGAAACGCTTTTTGTATTCTTGTAGTTGCTCCTCCTTTGTCTTCCCCATTTGCCGCTCTCTCTTTAACTGCTCAAGGCTTACAGACTTTCCATCAGAAGCAAAATGTGGAAGAGCAGACACTGATTCACTTTCAGAGCGCATTCCGTCGTCTTCAGTGTATGTTCTTCCACAATAGAAACACTTTTTCTCTTTTTTTCTGTCTTTATTTGCACACTCAGGACATTTATTCAGCGACTCTCTTTCTATCTTGTTGTAGGCGAGTATTTGCACCCACTCGCCCTGGGTAAAGCCGAGTCTCCTGGGAGTCGAACCGAACTTTTCTATTGCTACACTAAGGCATTCTAACTCGAACGGATGGCGAATAAAAAATCGTTAGCCATATCAATGGCTCGTTGTATCCCAGAAGAAATGTTCTCACCCATGCCGGATATCTCCCGACAGAAGGCAAACAACTCCATTACTTCTGGCCCGCCATCCTTTAGAATCTCCTCCAGCTCTTCAACTGTGAGCTTGGGTTCCACAAGGCAAGACGCCACAAGGTTGATGTTGACCTTCATGGCGGTCTCCACATTGTCCTCTTCTGCGATATCAAAGATCTTACCGATAGTGTTCATGTATGCCCCGATGTCGCAGGGGGCAAGCAAAAGCTTTACCCCCAAATCTGGCAACGGGAACGGCACAGCCTTCTTGAGCCTAGCCTCCTTCAGCTTCTTCAAGTCTTCCTTGGTGGCCGTAGGTAGTTCCATTACTTCCTCAATCTTAGGAGAAGGCAGCCTGTTCATACCCTCAAAGTCAAAACCGTCTACCTCGCCATTAACTTTCTTGGAGCTCTTTCGGGCCATATCTTTTACCTCCTTGACTTTCCCCTTACGTTTAGATTTGTCTTATTTTTAAGGGCGCGGTTGTCCGCGCCCTTTAGTTACTAGGTGGTCGGGGCGCCGCCACACTGAACAATAGTAGCACTCTGCGTCTGCGGGCTACCGCCGTCCAGCGTGAGACGCGTGATCACACCAGTGCCGACGAAGCTCATACCACCGATATCGGTTGCCACCACCACTGGGTCACCATTGACAAACATGTCAACAAACTCCGCCTTCGTGCTATCCGGCTCCAAGGCAGTGACGGTCATACTCCAGTCGAGAATGTTTATTTCTCGTTGTCGCCACGTGTCTTGTAGTGCAGTCATGTCCACCTCTTCCGTAGAGAACTCTATGGAGGCCTCGCGATAACGCGCGAGAACACTTACGCCGCTAATATCCAAAATATTTACATCCTTAGCGTAACGACGATCAGTCAGTACTCCCATAATACTTTTCCTCCTTTTGTAATAGCATCAGGTCGTTAAGTGCACGTTTTTGTATGGTATAATCGGCTCTGCGTACGCTTTCCCCAACGAGATGTTCTAGCGTAACCCTGCCATTATACCACACCTCCTTACCGTGCTTCCTGATACATTTGAGACAATAATCATAATCCGAACCATATAGAAAAAACCTTTCGTCCAACAACTCTGTGTCTATGGCTTCTTTTCTTAAACCACAGACAGCGAAGGACACAACGTCTATTTTCTCTATTTTGTTCCACTCATCCCCTCTTCCAACCCTGTGTCTCCACTTCAGCGGAACTAAGGTTTGCGACAGCACTTCGTACTCCCCTACCTTATAAGGGATATCGAATGCGGGCAGAATAGGGGGAGACCCGACACAGCCGCCATGAACGACTATATCGCCTTTTTTCTGCCTGCATCCGACTACCCAGGCATTGTCATTGTCCACAAAGGGCGATACCAAGTCCCCGACCCAAGACAAGTCTAAGCCCTCTCTTAGGGATGTCTCGCGTAGCTCACTATACTCATTCGGATCTGGTGCTATTATATCACTATTGCACAAAATAAACCAGTCCGGATCAAAGATTTTTGACTTTTCTATTAATATATTGCAACCTTTTGTGTAACCTGTATTTACATTTGAAAGATACACAAGGGTTGGCGGGTCTTCGTCTGGCCTATGCATGTTCTCTATGAGCCATTCCTGTGACCCATCTTCGCTTCCATTATCTAATATCAAAATGGGAACATTGCAAGATTTACGTAACAATGGGTAAGTTTCTTTTATTATATCTAACGTGTTGTAACTAAGGCTAAGCAGAACTTCCATGTATTAGGATCCTTCCGTCTACTCTTCGTATAACTACCGTGCCATCTGCGAGTAGAACTTTCTCCATGTAGCCATTATCAGCAGAAAGCCAAGCATCAATAACTTGCTCCCCACTGCCTTGCTCCTTAGGCCTTTCATTTGTAAACACATCCTTATTGTTATCCATTATACCCACACCATTATAGCATATTGGCAACCATGTCGGCAACTTCAAATGCGTTTATTGCCAACATGGCTTTGCAAAAACGCTCGCCGCAATCTGGGATTTCTGCTATTTTTAGACACGGAGCACAATCGGCTTGCCCTTGTATATATCTTACTGTCGGATAATACTTGGTTGTAGTGTCCCCTCTGGTTATACTAAACAAACCTATTGTCGGCTTGTTCAACCACGCCCCGATGTGTAAAACAGATGAGTCTGGGGTTATTAGTGCGTCCATCATGTCAACAACGGCAAAGAACTCTTCATTTGTGTCAAACTTTCCGCACAAATCATATACATGATCTGGCGGAGCAACCTCTACCCCGTCTTTTATCCACCTTATTTCCTGCATTATACTACCAACTATATATACGTCAAACTTTGTTGATAGTTCGAGGGCTAATAACGCTGTTAGGTGTCGCGGATACGACCTGTAGTGAGCGGCGCTCGCTACCTGTATCCCTATCTTCTTTCTGCCTGAACGGGGCAGAGCGTTTTTCACCATGTCCCTAATCGCAGACGATACGGCAAGAGGCATTACCTCTCTTATATTTACATTGTCAAGTTGCATTCCCAGCACTCTTGCGAACACTTCATAAGCGTTCTGGTTTTGAGACTGCCTGACTTCATCCTCCATTGATACTACGTAATCAGTGCTTCGCACGGTGTTATACAATGGGGGATAGGTAATCACTCCGTCTGCGTAATCCGACAGCCAAAAATCATCACCAGGAGCAGCTGCTACACATACGCGCATTCCTGGATACCGGCATTTGAACTCGTGAATAACATACCTAAGAACCAACATGTCGCCGATGCCGCCAGGGCAAATAATGGTCAGTATTCCGGACGGCTTCCATATATCAGTTGGCCATGTTGGGGTAATGTCAGATACAGTCAGATCATTCTCATATTCACTTGACAATAAGTTGACAGCTTTGTCAAGAACTACATATTCCCAATCCCTATGCAATATTTTTGATTCATTTACCCCAGAATGCCTGCTAATAGGTATTTGTACGTTTCTACTAAGCTTTATTACTTTCATTTCAGGAATTGGACATCCCCTTCAGATTGATAGCATTCTCAAGACACTCATTGTACAGCTTTCTGCACTTATTCCTGGCAAGCTCAATGGCCTTTTCCGCCACGGGACGAGGCCTCATTACTGGCCCCTTGCGCCTACTCCTCCAACCGTATCTAAAAGCCCTAGCCAACGGTATGTGTTGGCCAGAATATGTGGTAGACATCGCGGTGTTGAGTAGGTATGAGTAATGACGCGGCGGATCATGCTTAGCAGAAATCCTCTGGTAAAAGCTCTGAAGCCACGACCCGCTCCTTCTGTCTCTAGTAACAAACGTCTGCTTGTTGATGATATAATCTGGCAAGCGTGATTCGCCACGCCCATACATACCGAACTCATTTTCCTTAAAGTAGCGCCATTGCTCAGTTAGCGACACATCACCTTGGCTAAGTGCCATTACCTGGGACGCTAAAGTTCTTATTGCTCTCCTGTGCAATACTGTAATATTCCTCTCCAACGTTCTTGCACGGAGCATATACCTATCGACAATCCTGTGGCAATCCTTTATTAGCACTACCATTATACGCTATCCTCTTCGGACCAGGCAGTAAAGGCACAGTCAATACTGGCACAGGCATATCTCAACCCATTTTCACGTAGAAAACGGGAGAACTCGTTTTCTGGTTGGGTTGATCGCCACTCCATGTCCGCTATGTATTCCAATCCCAAATAATGCCCACTATCTGCTTTTGATCCCGCGATGTTTCTCCTAACAATCATCATCTTCTTTCTGGCCTCGGCATACGGACTGGTTTGTTCTGTCCAAGGGACTACTACAAACAACGTGCAACTGTATATGTGTTCATATTGCTTAGCCACCTTCCGATTAGATGGCCAAACAATAGGGACAACAAAAAGACCTGGCCATTGGGATATATCATCTATCCATCCAGCGGGATGTCCCTCCAGTTTTGTTGGGAGTTGTATGGTGGCAGGAGGAGCGCCAATATATGCAGAGCCATCCGCATAGTCAAATATTGCCTCAATGATCTCATTTCCAGCCTCATCTGGGTCCATTTTATCCACCACCCCTGAATGCCTTAATAATCTCTGCCGTCCCTGCTGGACCAAGCAACACTACAAGGACAAGTATAGCCAACGCAATGAGAAGGTGCTTACCATTGACTACCACTTGACCACAGCCAGTGGACTCTACGGCATTTATTGCCGTTACAATCTTATTTGCGATTTTGTCTACCATGCTATCAACATCAAAATCACTTACCATGGCAGCCTCCGTTTTTATGCGCCATATTTCATAATCTCGCCACATTTTGTCGTGTTCTTCTAACTTTCTTTTGATTTCTTTAATGTCGTTGTTAATATTCACTATGTCTTTTTCTATGATGTTACCACGAGGACATTTTGTGCCGTTGATGTACTCGGACACATCGTTCACCTACATTGGCTTAGGAAACATTACTATTTCTTGATGATGGAATTCAAATGTAATAGGATTGCGTTGTGCTCTTTGAGCCTTTAGAACTACATATCTGGAACCGGTATTGTTATCTATAACCTCATCTCCGGCCTTAATATCATAATCAGGTTCGCAAATCATAACAAGGTTGCCTTTATCAATCGTTCCGGCTATTGTATAATCAGTATCCTCACCATCTGGTACGATTATACATTTAACATTATCGGCAATAACCTCCTCCCCTTCGTATATATTGCCGCTCTGTGTTGCTCTAATAATAGTAACACTATCCGGAGTCGGAATGTCCATTGTTATGATCTTCCTCCAGATGATATGACTCCCAAGCCAATACGCTTACGCCAGTTATCTATGGACCTATTAGCATAATCAAGCATTACTTTGCCAGAAGTGGAATCAACAGAAACTCTACCAGCTCTCCATCCGCCAGAAACTATACGCCTTTGGCCAACAGCCTGGGCAGAGAAAGCAGCAACACCTTCTAAGAAGAGGGATTCATCTTTGGGGAGAATGTCGCTAAGACTGGCAAGCTTGCGATAGACAATAACTACATCTTGAGAATCCATTGGGGTCGGATAAAGGACAATGAAACCCCCTCTATCTTCCCATGTTCCGATTTTCGAGGTTAACCTCATTATATCTATGTCGTTTATCAGACGAACAGACCTGAAGTAAATATCATCGCTTTCCTGTAGCTTGACCAACAATTCTTGTATGGATTCCTGGAAATTATCTGCCGGAGACCAAAAGACGTCTACAATAACATATGCTTCGTCCGGATAATCGTAAGCATACTCCCCAGCGGAAGTTTTAAAAGTTTCTATAACTATTGGTCCCCTCACCAAGGACCATTCTCGTAAGACATCATTAATAATACCTAACAACTCAGCATTGCTGAGTTGTGTGAACCCACGCCTACTTATAAATTCCTGAACATCTATAAAGTCCATTTCTTCACCTTTGTGTTCAGGATTGCTTACTAAGGATTTGGTGTGGAACCCGCAGTTAAGCGGGTTCCACACCTTTTTCTAAGTCACCAGGTTAGAACGGGTTCGTCCCAGCCTGTGCGGCAATGATGATCTTGCCGAACAGCTCAGGGCGAGCAAAGTAGGTAGCGTAGCGGCTGGTCACGGACTGAGCAGCCGTGTTCGTAGCCGCGGTGTAGTCCACTGGGGAGATATACAGAGGAATGTACGGAGCATACACATATCCAGCTCGCGTCCAGCTGTCCCCCTTGTACCCCAGCAAGATGCGGTTGGGGGTCAGCCAGTCAGCCTGATACACAATGTACTGACTGGAAACTGTCCCCAGCCGCTTCAGGCCAATGCCAAACTGGTCTTCAATAACATTACCATCAACGGTGTACTCCGGCAGCGCCGAAAGCAGAGCCGCAGCCATGGGGTCGCACACCAGGAAGTTGGGCCCCATGGAGTTATCCCGACGAATCTGCGCCGCCGCCTTGTTGATGTAGACAATGAGCATCTTCCACCACTCAGACAGATTGGTCCACCCCGAGCTCGGCAGCTGAGTGCCGTAGGTCAGAGAAGCTCCGGTGCAGTTGTTCATCATGTCCGCGAGCATCTCATAGTTCACTTCGCGGGCGATCTCAGCCGCCGCCTCGTTCAGCAGTTCCTGCTGCGCATTCACGCCATGCACATTGGCCATGTCTTGCAGCAGTTCCTGGCTGACATTGTAATAGATGCTCTTCTCCTCCGCCGACACGTTGGCGGCCTCCAGCTCAATGCCCAACTGAACCTTCTCGGTAGTCTCAGCAGCCCGATCAGCCCAGTCGTAATCAAAGTCCTCGCGCGAATGAGTGTAGGTATCCTCATCCAATCGCTTGAACTTCATCCAGTACACACGGGCAGTCGGTGCAGCGATCGGCTGAACCGAAGCGATTGCATGGGCAAACAGCTTGGGATACAGGACGCGGAGCAACGGCAACACCTGAGGGGTCTGCGTGCCCAAAGCCGAGGTGGTCTGGGCGCTCGCAATGAACTCCTTATACCCCCGCCGCGTCAGCGAATACAGATACGGCCAGAACCGACTGGCCTCGCCCCCAGCCATGTAGTTGTCCAAGAGGCGCTCCCACTGCACACGTGGGTTATCAGGGGTGGGCTTGCCGTTATCAGGGATGCCTGCCATGAGCACGGCACGCACCTCCTGCACGGTATCGGGCCGCCGCACGATGTTCCCCTCGCCATCTGCCATATACTCGCTCAGAGGCTTGTCCTTTGGGGTGCCAGCAACCACTCCCTGCCCAGCCATAATGCCGGCAACAGGATCGCTCAGCTTCTCAAAGACCGACTCCAAGCTCTGCTCAATCTGCCGCACCTCATCAACTGAGGTAGCATTCTTCAGATGAGCCTCAATCAGAGTGCGCAGGCCCTCGTCATGCACGCGGGCCTTGACGCGTTCTACTTCGTTGGCCACCGCATGGCGAGCAGCAAACTCATCCAGGCTGGCCTTGATGCTCTCCTGAATCATGCTCTTTACCGCGTCTGGGTCAATACCAGGGGCGGTATCGGGGGCGCTCTCTACCTCCTGCTGAGGAGCAGGGGCGCTGGCCTCCACCGCCTTAACCTCATCACTTTGCTCACTAACAGTATGCTCTTCAGCGCTGGCTTGCACCAGTTCTTTATCAGACATGTTTATCCCTCCTGTGGCATCAGTAACCACATTGGTGATTCCGGTTTTAGCCAAACCGGTTGTGACAACATCAAAAGTCCGCAGAATAAAATCACTAGCAAAGATGCAATCTTTGCCCTTGAATGGTCCGTCCCCTTCCCACTTCTTCTTTATACTGCGACCATAACCTCGTAGGCTGAATTCAAGGTTGATAGGGGTCAACGCCAAAGCACGAATGTCTCGTCCTGCTGCATTCTTTGTGGTCCTACCCTTTGCTACAATATTCGTACCTTCTATCCTAATGTCATCCCAGGCCACGCACGTCTCCCGAATGCGTGGCCTCCCATCTGGGGGATGATCCGCTTCACCAAACAGCCTACCCATTTCAATTTCTTTCCGCAAACGAGGCAGATTCTTTTCTATCTCCTCTTTCGGAAAGACCATGGGAATACTGTCATCTGGGAACAACCGCGGTACTAATGGAGTGTCCACCTGTCCAACAACAGCCTCGAAGTGTAGAACCTCTCCGTCATCTTCGTAATTAAAAGTGTCGGGCACGTATGAGGCACAAAGTGGTTCACGCCCATTTTGAATAAGGTGCTCCTGCCGCTCCAACGCCTCGCAAACCAGGCTCTCAATGTCTTCCGAAGCCACAATTGGACTGAACTTCGGAATAACATCCATGACAACATCAATAGATTCAATATCGGCAGAAGCAATAACCTCACGCAAAGCGTCTTTCAGATCGTGCGGCTCTACATCCACAAGATCTGGAAGATTAGTATAGATGTCACTGTTAATGTCTTTCTTTTTTAGCGAAGGGAACTTCTTATATACTGCCGTACGCACTTCTTGCTGAAGCTCTTCCAGCGTGCCATCCCACCAGTCTGGGGGTGCGTCATATTGAGCCACCCTGGCCAGGGCGTTCCTGGCATGGGCAAGATCGGGAATGGGAAAGTGGTTCTTCCCATCCTTAACTTTGGGGTGGTCAGACGGGAAAATAGCGTCCTGTGCCCCAGGCCTGCGTTGCTTTTGCTTGTACGTGAGCACATCAGCGTTTACTACATCGCTTACACTCTGCTCCTCCCCATCCTCCCCATCCTCCCCATCCTCCTCAAAAACCTCTTCAACAACCCCACCTGCGATTTCATCCTCTCCGTCGCTACAATCTTTGAGTATTACATCCAATGAATTTGAGATGGCTTCGGTAGGGGAGTAGGGGAATTCCAAAATAATCAACGCTTCAACAACATCGCTGCTTGCTTCCTCCGCTTTAAGCTTCCAGCCATTTTCCGTCTTTTCGTAATACCTCTTCACTGCTTGCCAGCCGGCAATCATTGCGGCCTCTTCATCGTTTGTCTCTTTCAGCACTTTGTTAGCCACGGCAATGAATATGCGCAGTGCACCAATAGGAAGCTTCTCGGTTCCCCTGGGGGGATTGCTAATACTCCAAGGCATTTTTATACCTCCGCGATTTACTATTTTTGCACTGTTACTTCTATTTCCGGAAATACATCGATAACTCCATCCGCCCTCCGTACCGCGAGCTTCCCATCAGTACTATCAATAAGGTCACGCAGTTCTTCTATATTGCGAACCGCAATTACATCTGACTTTATATGGTCAGCGCCCGAAAGGCTGGACAATATATTCTTTAGCACTCGCAACCTAACGGAATAGGTGGCATCGTGCAAAGATGTCATATTAAATGCAAGACAGTCAATAGCATTTATGGTTCCATCTTGCCTTAATATACCATTGATAACGAAACTACTGTTATGGTAGTCAATATTTTGATTTATGTCAATATATTTTGACACATATGAATCAGAATATGTTTTTTCTTCACCTTCAACAACATGTATTTGAATACCTATTCCGTCTACATGCCAAGCATAGAGCATTGTGTTAAAGTTAACAGGCATACCGAGCATATCAACTGTAGCCTCTGCTGTCTTAACAACAATCAGCTCATTTGCTGGAATCTCAGAGCACAATGCCCACGGCACAACCCTTCCTGGTTGCACACTATTAGTCTTGGCCACAACACCATTGCGAGGCGGAAGTAGGGGCGCATCATAGTCCTTAAGCACCACGCGCTTTGAAATATTACATAGTTCTCGTGGCGTATTGATTACCCTCCACGGAAGCACTGCAACATCATCGTTGCCCTTTATGCCTTCTTCCAAAAGCTTGAGCCGTTCTATGAGAGGAAGCTTAAAGGTCAAGCCCCCATCGAATGATATGCAGTCAATAATCATTACCTTCTGCCCAGATGAATATAGACAATCAAAGATGCCCCGCTTTGGGTTATTTAGGGCAACAAAAGCCTTTGAAACAGCAGTGTAAGCGGGGTCGTCTGTAACTTCCGTTAGATTGTTATTGAATATTCTTACCCCGTTATCGTAATGAACTTGTATCCTGTTACCAGCCTTTAGTAGTTGCGCGATACACGGGAAAGTAACATGCCCCATGTCTCGTACGCTTCCAAGTTGAATAGGTTCTCCGTACGCAATTGAGCCATCCATTACTTCAACAATATCCAGATTTTCGTTCTTTACTAACCAAAGATCATACAGATTTATGTACCTGGAATAATTGTCTTTATCTATTACCCTACAAGAGTACTTTGCCGCAATATCGTTAGCAATATTTAATAGATCGGGAGAACACGGCAACAGCAACATGTCATCACTGTTGCCGTTCAATGCCGATCCCAGCAGGCGAACACCGTGCCCGACCCTAACCTTTTCTGGGAAAATGTCGGTCACGTTAGTGGTTGCATTGTCTTTGTCGTTATTGACAAGTTCCATTTCCATTTCATTATTGTTGCTCGTATTTTGTTGATTGAATGTTGTTTTTGATGATCTCCTCGACGTCGTCTTCATTTGTGGAACTACCTCCGCTCTGTTGGTTTTCCATCCACTCAACCACCTCGTTGTTGGTCATTTCCAAAACTTTGTCGCCAATAATACCCTCCGGTATTCCAAGCTTCTGCCAAATCAGCGCGGTCTGTGCCCGCAGGTTCAATATTCTCGACTGAATATGCGATCCCATCAAGGAGACCGCAGGCAAGGTTATCTCTATGCTGTCAGCAACCTCCATGGGATTTATTCCATTGAGAAGCAACTCCAGCATGGCCACATGCCAGATTGCCTCTCTATAAGCGGCCTGCAACCGCAAGATAAAACGCGCAAAAGCCTCGTCTACTGTTTCCTGGTCTTGTTCAATGAATGGGCGAGCACTCTCTATGTATATATTCAAGTATTTCATTGGCACGCCAATGCGTGCTAATATTCTTGCAACATCCCAATATATATCAGTTAGGTCAGCGAGGTGCGGCGCACTGCCGCCTACCTCCTCCACATCTCCAGAAACAACCCTGCCGTCATCAGTATAATATGACGCCAGGTAAAAGTCTGTTTCTACATCAATGGGGGTGTGCCGAGCACTGGTGATTATCGAACCAGTAGACTCGTTTACAGACATGCTCTTCTGTACCTCAACATTTTCCCTATACAAATTAAATGCCTGCTGCACTTCATTTGGGGAAGCACTGGCTGGCACCAAAATCTTGTGCTTCAACCGAGGATATGCTCGCGTGATTCTCGCCACCGCCATGCTATCCTCTTTGGCGCGTAGGCGCCTCCAGTGGCGTCGCAAGGGTTCAAGTATGGGAGTGGCATAGACGCCGCCTTGACGGCTACCAAACGTGGCGTGCACAATCTCATATGCATCCCACTGTGCGATCAGGTCGCCGGTCTCACTGTATTGCTCCCAGGCCGCTTCGCCTGGACCGCAAAAACCTGGCTTACCGCTCTTCTTTTCGGCGATAATGTCTACATTACAAACGATTTGATACGGGTAAGGGAAAGGCTTTACGCGAGAAATATATGGGGTATCATTAACACTGCGTCGCTGGAACAACCTGATATTATCAGTTCGCCCAGGAATCCCAAAAGTTATTTCCCAAAACCAGTTCCCAAACTTAACTATTGCCCTAATATCATCCCAGGCACGGGCAGAAGTGTTTATTCCCGTCCTCAAAAGCATATTATTCAGTATTCTTACTGCCTCTTCTACGAGCTTTACATTGTCCGAGCGCTCCACACTATCCTTGTCAAATACCGTGTCTCTTGTCTTAAACCAGTAAGCGAAGCGATCCCCTTCGCCTACCGTTGCCCTCTCTGCTATCAAATCAAGACAACGGGAGATTATCCCATCGTCCCTGTCCATAGCTTCTATATCTTCAAACTGGCGTTTCCTGCTAAACTCAGTTTCCCAGGGGAGCTCTGCCCCGTACCACGGCACATAAGGAACGTGTATACCTCTCTCTGGTATTTCATTGTCGTCGCGCCTGAACAACCTTCTTATAGATTGCAATATGCCCCATACCCCTCTTGGGACAGGAGCTACGTTGCTGTTCCCAGATACTAACATCATTTACCGCCTCCAGCCAGTGGGGAGTACGCGTCTGGTAGTACCTATTACGGTAGGAAGCCAGTCTCCCACCTTACGAGAAGCATGTTGTGTGGCCGCCGCGTCGGCTAGCCACATAGCCATTATTGTATCTGCAGTGGGGCCAAGAGGAAACTGTTCCATCTCCAACTTCCAGGCACACACCGGACAGTGGACATTGTCCATGTCAACGTCCAAGTGTTGGTGCATCTTGCTAACCAGATTGCGGTGTTCCGCGCTTAGCGGAATAACCCACGCACCGTTTTCTATTTGAGATACCAGACGTGGCACCCCAACCTCAGGATCCCACTTATTACTCCCCGTGAAATGGCCATACACAGGAATGTCTGCCGCCATCTCCTGACACCACTGCACTATCGCTTCCTGCATGGCGTTGTTCTCCACTAGCATGCGTTGTACATTGTGCTGCCTAGCCAGTTGAACAACGGCCTGTTTTACTTCCCCAGGACGCAACTTGGCCCTCAAGATCTCAACCGGATGCCGCCTTCCTGTCCCTGGCTCTACAGCGATGATAAATATTACTGTATAGGAAGCCTTCTTCTTTAGCGATTGGGCAATGTCTACCCCACCATAGCGCGGCCAATCAGGATTGACATTAGCCCCAATCTCCCAGTTGCAAAGACAGCGATTAATGCCTTCCTGAGAGAAGTACCGCTCATCCGGACTAATAGCTTGCAACAGGAACTGCCGCCGGAAAGCCCTGTCTCCTATGGCAGCTCTCTGCTCTAACAAACGCTCCAGTGGCCAATATTGAGGAAACGTGGCCTCCAGAGTTCCGTCTGGGTGCTCAATATAAGCTGGCTTGGCAAAGGTGTGCCAAGCAGGATCTTGCGCCAGCTGCGCCAGCAGATCATCAGATGTAGTAGGAATACCTATTACAACTATGCGGCGACCTGCTGCACCTTGAGCTAACCAAGTATTACGGAAGTGGCCAACGATTGCCTCGTGCATTCTGGGCTGCATTATCACAGTCTTATAATCTATTATATCATCAAAAATCATTAGGTCGGCACGCCCACCAGAAGCATTGCTGGTGATACCAGACACTTCCAGTGAAACATCCCGCACTAACCCAGGTTCGCGAGAGGCTATTACTATTTTGTTGGCCAGCCAATCCCTCTTCGACCCTGGACGCAGATCCGGAAAAACCGCGTGCAGGCGCTCATTGCTTTCAATGTTCTCCTTGACCCACCTCAGATGATCCCGCGCTTTATCATCATTGCACGTTACATACTTCACCCGCAGATTAGGGTTGTGCCCCAACTCCCATAACACCCTGCAAAACCCTATCTGCGATGTTTTCATGGACTCGCGGAAACCAAGGATAACCCCCTGCCACGGCCCCTTCAACGGTATGAAACGTTGCCACTCGTAGTGCAACGGATCGCCGATTATCCAAGGTTCTCCGCGTTCATTTCGAAAACAGTAATGACCAAAATAGACAGGATCGCGTCGCGCCCTCTCTATCTTGGCGTATTCCAGCCCCTCCTCTAACTTGTCAAACATTCCGGCTATGTCAATCATGAGGTTTTATACTTGTCGATTATTTCATTGGCTTTGAGCATTATATCGGTAAGTCTTTCCTTATCCTCTTCATTCATTGAGTCCCAAACTTCCTGCCAATCAGTATTGATAGAAGTGTCCAGTGAGGATTGTAGACCGTAGTATTCTTGAATCTTAGTCAGTAACTTTAACCACGTATCTATTACGCGAATAGCCCCGCCCATGTTCTCATTGCTTATCTCTTCTTTGATGCGAGTCTCCAGGGCAAGGGCTATATCGCTTATCTTCTTTACTATAAAAGCTGGCTCGTAATATGGGTTCTCGCGTAACGCTCTTATATTATTGCGGATTATCGCCGCAACCTTAGACTGATTCTTCCTCCATATTTCCATAACCTCTGCGTTGGTCAGAGTAATGTTCCAATCTTTGTAGGCTATGGAAACAATCTCGCCAGGGGTAAGCCCCGTAGCATACCACGTAAGTATCTGTTCCTTTTGCTCTGGTGATATAACGCGCGATAGAGCAGTGTCGCTACTCATTTATCCCTTGGCCACCCTAATAGTGTTGTAAGTGCCCTGTGCGCCCAACGCAGCAGTAAGTCCCGCAGCAATAGCCTTAATCAACTTTACACTGTTGGGCCCCTCCGTTTCCACCCACGCAGTGAGGGCAGCCGGAATAAAAGCTAAGACCCAGGAAAGAACAAGCTTTTGACGGGCACTGGTAAACTCAAATGAAGTAGAAAGCTGCCGCAACACAGCAATAACAGCAGGGACAGCAAGAATCGCCCCACCAACAACAACAGCTGTAGTCATCATATGCTACTCCTCCTATAATGCACCGTTCCACACTTTGAACAAGTTGTTTACCGCTTCTTTTACCTTGTCTTCTTTACTAATCAATACTTCCTCTTCAACACAAATAGCGACCATCCCCCTCGCAATGCCAATAGGTATTTTCCCTGGAGACAAAACATTGTAGTTCTTCTCCAGGGCCCCCTTTATTTTGGCCAAATCGCCTGGAAAGCAAAGAGAAAGCTGCGCTTTATGCCTACACTTTTTAGGCAATGCAATCAGCCCCAATGTTGATAGGCATTGGTTTTAATAATATTATTTGTTATTGGACAAAATGTCAACTACTTGTTACGGTAATATGTTGTGTTTTTTGTAACTAGCCAATATCCTCGTCTCCAGCAAACAACTTGTTTATGTCATTGGCTATCCTATTATAAACACTACATACCTCTTTGTTGTTATCTAAATCCATCGGACCGTAAAGAAGTTCCAGAAGCTGTTCTATCTCGTCAAGCTTCTGCTTGATCATATTGTTTAAAGTCTTCCTGTCATACTTATTATCAGTCATAGTCATCACCTATCATCTTAGGATGTCCAAAACGGCATCGCGCACCATTTCTGGGGTTATGGCCAACATGCACGCTGGTTCACCAGCGATGCCGCTTCTTTCCTCGCACTCCTTCAGTGTGTGATTATAACAAGGGGCACAATCAAGGCCGCTGTTTAGTCGAATACTTCTCCCTTCCAGTGGCGCTTCCCAGTATGGGGTAGGGCCAAAAATGCCCACGATCCCGCTGTGCCCGCACGCAGCGGCAGCGTGCATAGCAAAAGAATCAATAGCAACAACAACGTCGCACCCATTGATTGTAGCGCAAAAATCGCGTATCGGCATGGAATGCGGGGCTATATTCACCTTGGGCCCCATCACATCCATGATGATCTCCACCTTATGGGAATCCTGAGGGCCTGCCAAAAAGATGCAGGTCATCCCCTCGTCCGTCAGCAAGTGGTACAGCTCAACCCAATACAGAAGAGGCCACTCCTTAGTGGGAAAACGGCTGTTGTCGCCTCCAATAGCTAAACCAACTACGACAGCGTACGAACGCACAATCTCCTGAATGGTCTGGAACCCCTTCTTGCGCTCCTCATCTGTTAGCCGAATCCAAGGCTCACCACATTCTACTACCTTTCCCTCAGGAAGCAAAGATCTCGTCAGGCTTAGGACTATACTGTGATAGTCCTGACGTTGGCTAAACCTGAATCTGTCGCTAACCCCAAGCCCAACGTAATACTCGGAATCCTCATTGGCCGGAACCAGCTTGCCATACTCATTAATGCTGTATCCCAGCATTAGACAAGGCTTTTGGTCGGCCAACGCCTCTTTAGATCGCTCAAATATTTCCTTCCCCAGAGCAGCTTGCCCTGGGTCAGCCTCCAACACCACCACCGTATCAAAAACGCGATTGCGCAGTATTTGTGAGGTCTCCCACCCATACTCAATAACCTCATCAACGTACGGGTTCCCATCAAAAAGGGGGATGGCCTCCTTCCGCGTTACCCACGTGATGTGATCGGCCCCTGATATCCGTAAAGCCTTGGCTATCGGCAAGCTTTTGACCAAATTTCCCAGGCGGTTCACCCTAAAAACAATGGCAGTATTACCCACCCCAACATATTGAGGGCAATCGCGACACTTGCCGTCGTTAGCGCAAGGTTTATAGCCGTTGTAATACTTACAATCAGTTGCATACTTTCCGTTGATCTTCATCGTTTACATCACCGTGCCACCCTAGTAATGCCCCACTCTTCCCCAGGGGTATCGCTACCCTCATCAAAGCTATCCGGACGCCTTATAGGAACGGTAACCCACCTTCTAACGAATCCGCGACCAATCTTGGTCCACAGAGAACCATCCTCCGTGGCCGTAACAAACTGCCAATATGGCGCACGGAAGCAGCTTATCCTCTCTACGTATCGGCGCACCAAGACATCGGGGTCTAGCTCAAAACGCACCAGGGCGAGGTTGCGCCAGCACCCTCGCCACCCCAAAACGTGCTGGGCAGCACTTATGGGCACCGACAGAATACCGCTGGTAGGGCTGGCAAGCTCGCAACTGGCGTCGTCAAGCTCTTCCAATAGCTCCGAATCGCAGTTGTTAGTGTCGTAACCGAACCACTTGCCCTCCTCGTCCCCAGTGCCCACTATAAGCCACTTATTGTCGTCGAAATACTGAACCCAATCGCCTCTACCAGCCACGTAAATCATTCTTACCCTCCTAATCCAGTTGATACAAGCCGGTTATCATATTCTCCGTTACCCAAATGGCCGTTTCGGCGCTAACCGCAGCCACCCAGCGCCTATTAGCCCTATCCACTTTCTGCCTACAACTCCTGGTGATGGCATCCCGCCAGGTTCTGTCGCCTATTACGTCGGCGAGCCACAATATCCTCTCTCGGCGTCCGTCACAACTCTCCTCATCGTATTCTATTACAAAACCGCAATCTGTTTTCACATAATAGTTTTCCCCAGTAAAAGTATCTCTAAACATATATCTTAGGTTGTAAATCCGGCTGCCATCTTTGGTGTAAAGAACTACATCCCCGCATACTGCATCAAGCGGGGCGAACTCGAACCTGCAAGCCGGTATATCAACCCCATGATACAACTCATACGAAACAACATAACGCTGATACTCCCAGGGGAAGTAATGCGGATAGCCATAAAGTATGTGGGAAAGCAAGTCCCTTACGTAGGGGACGTGCCACTTTTTGCCTTTGAGGTGCAGCTTCTTTATTTCGACGTAATAATCTGGTGGCAATATGTAATACCACCAGTTCAGAGGCGCAAACTCCACCTCATCTTCTCTTTCCCCACTCCTAATGCCTTTGTATTCGCTAATCCGAAATACGTTATCTCCAACCGTCATGTAATAGAAGCCGCGCCACCCAGCGTAGTATCTCCGCTCTCCGTCCGAGAACAAATAGACAACTTCGTCCCTGTGGTCTACCGGAAGCTTCGGCGGCCTTCTTTCCTCAATAACACTAACTGGGAGAGTAAGCTTTATATGCCCTCGGCAAATCATTCCCCATCTTCCCCTTCCTCCTCTTCCAACCCGTCAATAATATCGTGAACCGCCCAGAACTCAACCTCCTCATAAACCTCCCACATGTCCTCTGTGGCGAACCAAAACAGCTCGTACGGACACGCGGAGTTGAGCACAATGGAAACCACCTCGGGAGAGTAAATGGCGCTCAGGCGATGCTTGACGCGTTCCCGTATCTCCTTCTCAAACTCCGCCAGATCCCTGTACCAGCTAGCGTCCAGTTCCATATACGCCTCCCCAGCAATGGGGTCAAGCAACTTGTCATCCCCCCACAAGAACTTTCCCTGCTCGCGCAGGTTGCCTGCGGATATGGAGCTTAGCGGCTTGGGACGCTGCTCCTGTCTGTCACGCTCCCTCAGCAACTCAACAACGCGCCGTTCTATGTCCTTCAGCGTCAGCATCCTTATCATCACCCTTCGTGAGTAAACCTCAGCGCATCAACAATGGCAGCACAAGCCTCCGAACTCAGCGGCCCTACCGTCTCCTTGTGAGTGCGCCACGCTATCGTTATATTCCATTTGTAGTTGACACCCTTAAACAAATCCAGCGCCAGCAACTGATCTATGTGGTTGCCACTAAAGTAACAATCAATCGTCGCATTGTCACTATGCGGAGTGCGCTTCGCCAAGATTTGGGTATCAGGCGGCCCATCCAAGCGAATCGTGCGGATAAACTCCACGCAATGCGGCGAAATACACCGCTTCCCCTCCTCATGGGGATATTGCCTTATAAACTCCCATATCGGCTCCCGCGGCTGATTAATAGCTATGGCCGACTCCACCCACCCCTCTTTAGTAACTTTCTCGCCCAACAACGCCGCTAACACGTGCCGCGAGCACACAACCTCATCGCCAGCATCAATGTCAACGTGCCAGGTGTCCCCCAGGGGCAACAACTGTTTAAACAGCTTCCCATAGGGGTTGCTGGAAATAACCTGAATGTCCTCGCGCTTGCCCTCGCGCTTCTTGATGGCAATGGTCTTGCCGTCAACGGTGCGCAAAAACGGCTGCACCTCACCACCCGTGTAGCGCAACCCCCACTCCCACTCCCCTCCATAAACACGAAAGACGTTGCGCACCTCACTCCAACCAACTTGTACATACCCGTCCGCAAGCTTGATGTACATTCCCTTTCTCCTTCCTACTTCTCGTACTCAACGTCATCTACAAGGGAAACAAGCAGGGGGAAGACATTGCTTTCCACCCTGCGCGCTACCTTGCAGAGCGGCGCAAAACAGGCGTGCACCGCACCCCGTACCCTGTCCGGCACCCCCAACACGAAGTCCACCACCCGCTTCGAGTAAAACTTCCCCACTCTCTCCTCCCCAGCCTCAACCAGCTTCTTCCAAAGGGCCCCCCGCCACTCCAACCACCCCTCCGTAACCTTCCCCCGCGCCTCGCCATACACAAAGTCGAAGAACTCCTCCGCCCCCTCACTAAACAACCGATACGCCAACTCATACAAGTTGGCCTCCTCGCTGTACAACGGTCGCGGCCGGCACTCCAGCGCATCCCGCTCCCGCAACAGCGACCGCACCCCGTTCTCCAACGTCTGCCGCGTGTCCTCATCCGTATACTGCCGCACCCGCGGGTGCACAATCTCCCTCAGCGCCCACTCCACTACCGCAGCCACCGGCGCCGTCGCCAACCACACCAGCCGCCCCTCCCCGCCACGCCACCCGTGCAGCGCATTGTCCACCACTTCGTCGCTGAAAAACACCCCCAACCGCCAAGTAGCGTAATGCACTACCCCAGCATCCAGCCGTCCCAAACGCTCATACCACTCCTCACTAACCGACCCCCTAGTCGCATTCCCATACCAATAATCCGTGTCAGTGCCCCACAACCGACACCCCAAATCCCACGCCTCTAAACTGCTGTCATACAGCCGCCGCTCGCGCCCCTCACACTCGTCCTGCTCACGCAACAACGCCTTCACCTCTTCCCTAATCTCCCGACGATCCATCTCGCTCTCCTTCCTTGTCCTTCTTTCTTTCCCGACCAACTCCTATGCTGTATTATACCCACTCTCCCCTCAACCTAAACCTCTTCACCTAAAATAAAGGCAAGCGAATGTTACCCGAAGCCTCCCATAGCCTCCGCTTAGCCCTGTTGTAATACTCCTCCTCCTTATCTATGCCAACACAGTTGCGCCCCATCCTATAGCATACCACCGGTATGGTCCCCACCCCCATAAAAGGATCCAACACCCAAAAAACCTCCTCGCTGTGCCGATACAAAAACCTCTCTATCAAATACTCCGGCTTCTGGGCCGGATGCCCCCACCGCTCCCTCTCCCTCCCCATGCAACTGGGCCCCTCAATAAAGTTGTGCGCCGTAAAACCCCTCTGCGTCTTCCACTCCCTAAAAAACGCCCTCCCCCGCGTAGCATACACCACCGCCTCTACCGAACTCTTATACGCCGGCACGTGCACCACACCATTGGTGCGATGCCAGATTATCGCGCAGCGATACCTAAGAAGCAGTCCGACCCGCCTATCTCGGTGTAAGGTTTGCGCGCGTCAACCCCGGGCTTCTCGATCTTTGCTAGGAGACACGCCATAAGCAGTCGGACGCAAGCCCTATTGGACTGGCACTCGACGACATAGGCCAGCCGCTCTTGTACCTCATTGGGTATGCTCTGTGGCACTCGCAGGTTCGCCGTGGCCTGCTCCAATGCAGTTGCGAGAGCCTCCGGTGGGTTCATTGGTTCCTCACAGCAGCGTTATCTGCGCCTGTGGCTCCGGCAGAGAATAGTTCACCCACAGCACCTCCTGTCGCATCCCTTTCGTGGAGTGGCATACCCTCTGCGGGGCGAGGATCTTGGTCCAGCGTTCGCTCGGATAGAGCTCCTCCATCAGCGGGCAGTCGTAGTTAGAGATCGCAACCGAACCCTGGACCGCATTCAGTACCTCTGCCAACTCACGGTGCTCTTCGTCGGACATCTCCGAAGCGTAGGCACTGCAGTCTCCTCTGGTAGCGTGGACGTATGGCGGGTCGCAGTAAAAGAGGGTGTCCGGCGCGTCGTAGAGCCTTATCACGTCGATTGCTGGACGGTTCTCGATCTGGACGCGCAGAAGACGCTCCGCGATGTCGGGCAATGCCTCCACCCCGCCTAGCCAGCGACTGACGACACCACTCATGCCTGACCGAGACGTGTTCTTGCAGTTGGCCCATCTACCCACGCTGGCTCTCTGTGCTAGCCCAGTGCGCACCTGTCGAGCCCGCACGTAGAACCGCCGTGCCCGCTCTATTGGATCCAAGTCCGGGTCGATCTCGCAGGCAAGAGCGAATTCCTCACGTGAGAACGGGGTGAGTGCGATCAGTTCGACCAGGCGGTCCTTGTGGTCCCTAAGTACTCGGAAGAAGTTAACGACCTCGCCATCGAGGTCGTTATAGGTCTCGATGGGGGAAGGTTCGCGGTTGAGCAGAACCGCGGCCGAGCCACCAAACGGTTCGCAGTAGTGATGACACCTAGGCAGTAGAGGCAGCAGCCACTCCAAGTGACTGAACTTGCCCCCATACCACCCGAAGGCTATCCGTTTCCTCCCGTTCGGCTTGACGAGGGGATCAGGCTGACGCATCTCAACCCGACACCGTTGCTGAGGCTGCTGTGATAACTCGAGTGACATTATACGTTACCACAATGCCCGGCATTACGCAAGCGGGGGATGACCGCATCGACTTGCCGACGCATTCGGCGTCCAACCGTGCTGTCCACTTGGGCTGGCCCGCAATGGGCCGAAGGCTCCCTCGGTTTGTTCGCCGCCGGGGGGACGCAAAACGATGCAAATCACGTCGACGTTAACGCGCCTTTGGTAGGCAAATACGGCCTTTGAGGCGCGGTGCGCAACCCCTCGGTGGGCGATGAGTCCGCGCGGGTGACCTTCGAGGGGGAACTGTCCGCAGGTACGCGCCTGGTCATGGACCCACAGCAGGGTTCACGCCTGTTCGTGCTCCCGCAAACCCAATGACTCCAATATAACCTCATAATCACCAACCCGCTCCAACGGCGAAAAAACCAAAACCGCCGCATCATCCCTCAACCTGGATACCACCGGCCCCAACCAAGAATAATCCAGGTTCTCAACCGCATCCCACTCCCCAAAGTCCCGATTCTGATCCTTCTGCCACGCAAGCCGAAAACACTACTTCCGCTTCGAGTTGTAAGGAGGATCAGTAAACAACAAGTCAAACTCCCCATCAACCCCCTCTAAAGCCTCCGGCGTCCGCCCCAATACCATCTCTACCCTCGCTTCCATACCCAGACCCCCCTTCCATAACAAAAACAATCGCCCACTAACCTATACATTATACCCACTTCCACTCAAATACTAAACTATGCAAAATGGTATACCGCCCACCAACTTTTTTATATAAAAAAGACCCCCACCCACAACTACCCCCAGCGCAAAAACCGCTGACCACCCCCCCCTCCTAAGCCCCCAATAAGCTCCTCCCAAAACCC
>ERZ795060.1002-NODE-1002-length-35143-cov-5.356903_pt1 | contig 35143 bp, 26 predicted proteins | sample MGYA00375144_ERZ795060 | MGnify/ENA primary metagenome ERZ795060 (study PRJEB30189, sample SAMN05720157) | activated sludge metagenome | isolation source: anaerobic digester from wastewater treatment plant | place: Japan | collected 2015-05-15 ... | reverse complement strand
AGCAACACTCACAACTATATTTTTACTTGTATATTTAGAATTAAGATAATCAATAATGTTTTCCCTTTTAATTTTAGAAAGTGTTTCTGGAGTTCCTGAAATAGGCATTCCCAGAGGATGGTTTTCAAATATCAGGTTATCAAATAATTCATGGACATATCTTGCAGGTATATCCCTGTACATATTTATTTCTTCAATTATCACATTTCTTTCTTTTTCTATATCTTCCTCTTTTAGAAGTGGATTTTTTATCATATCTGAAAGAACATCAAAACTTAATTCAATGTATTTATCAAGAATTTTAATCCAGTAACATGTTCCTTCTGTTGCAGTAAAACCATTAAAAGAACCACCAACCCCTTCAATTGCTTCCTTTATTTCATTACAACTTCTATTTTTTGTTCCCTTAAATAAAAGATGTTCAATAAAATGTGAAATACCAGCATATTCAGGGTTTTCAAATCTACTTCCTGTTTTTATGAATACACCAACAGCAACAGAATGAAATTCTGGAAATCTTTTATAAATAAGTTTTACTCCATTTTCTTTTTTATATTCATACCAGTCCATTTTTTTCTCCTTGACATATTTTTTTTGAGTTTTATAATACCATAAAATAAAGAATTTTAAAAGTTCAAAAAAAGGAGGTAAAAATGAGAATAGGATTTATGATGTCGTATGATAAAGAAAGAGTTGAGTTTGCAAAAAAAGTAGGATTTAAGAGTTGTGAGTTGAGAGCAGGAGTTAATGATGATTTTTTCCCTGGTAAGGATGGATGGGAAACAAAGGCAAAAGAGGTTGTTGAATATTATAAAGCGAATGATATAAGAATTTCCTGTTTGGCTGGATTTTATGTTAATCATATGGACCCTGAGAAAGAAGAAGATTATAAAAAACTTGTCAGAAATGTAATAATTCTTGCTGAAAAAATGGGAGTTCCTGTTGTTGCTGGTTTTTCAGGAAGAATTGTGGGAAAACCACTTGAAGAAAGTATTCAGAAATTTGTTGAGATATGGAGTGAACATGCTAAATTTGCAGAAGCCCATGGAGTAAAGATTGCTTTTGAACACTGCCCTATGGGATATTTCCATACACCATGTAATGGAATAAATTTTATGTCAACTCCAAAAATGTGGGAAATTGGATTTTCAGAAGTTAAATCAGAAGCAATTGGACTTGAATGGGACCCGAGCCATTTGATATGTCAATTTATAGACCCAGTAATCACAATAAGGGATTTTGGTAAAAGGATTTATCATGTTCATGCAAAAGATGCACATATAAACTGGGATATAGTGAAAAAATATGGTATATGGCATCATGGAGCAATTGAACACTGTTTCCCTGGACTTGGAGATACTGACTGGAGATTATGCATAAAAGAACTTATAAGAGCGGGATATAAAAATGACTTAAACATTGAGGGATGGCATGACGCTGTATATCATGACAGAGTAGCAAAAGGTAAAGAGGATGAAGGTTTGATTATCGCATTCAGACATTTAAGTCAATTTGTTGTTCAGGATTAATTTAAGGAATATAATGTTTTTTAGAAGGACTTGACATGAAGAAATTTTTGAGGTAATATGTTTGTTGAACAATTGAACAAAGTATAAATAATGGAAAAAGAAAAGATTTTTAAGACAAAATTAGAAGTATTAAAAGAAAAACTTCTCTATGAAATTTTTAAAAAAAATCCAGGGGAAAAACTGCCGACCGAACATGAACTTGCGAAAATTTATGGAGTTAACAGAAGTACAGTAAATAAAGTTTTAAGTTTACTTGAAAACGAAGGACTTATTGAGAGAAAAACAGGTATTGGTAGCATAATTAAAGAAAAGAATGAAAGAAGATTAAATTACAGAATTGGTGTTATTGTAGAAAGAAGTTCAGGACATGTTTATGAATATTTAACAAGACTTATGATAAAAAAAATTCAGGACAGTAGATTCTTTTCATTACTTGTTGACCTTGGAGAACCAACAGATAAAATTCTTTCCCATCTTGATGAAATACTTGAAAATAATCCTGAATTTGTAATAGTGGATGGAATTGGTTATTTCCCTTTTTGGTTTTTAAAAGAGAATATTTCTAAAATAAGAAATTTGATTTTTATAAACAGATTTGAAACTGATTTAAAACTTAATGCTACATACATTTTAAGTGATTATGAAAAAGGTGGTTATATAGGAACAAAATATCTCTTTGAAAAAACAGGAGAAAAGATACTTATAGTGACGCAGAGCAATCCCTCTTATAGACCAAATATAGATGAGGAGAGGTTGAAAGGTGTTAAAAGGGCTTTTGAGGAATATGGAATTGAATTTAAAGATGAAAATTTAATTGTTAATAAAAATGAGAAATATTTGAAAGAAGCAATTAGAAAAATTTTTGAAAAAGAAAAAGAGATAAGAGGTATTTTTACATTTGCTGATAATGTTGGAAGACAGGTTCAGGAAATACTTGAAGAATTAGGAATGTGGCTTGGAGTTGATTATATTATGGTCGGTTACTTCAATACAAGCCACTCAATTGATTTTTCTCCACAATTACCATCAATATCAATAAATGAAAAAGGACTTATTGAAAAACTCGGGGAAGTTTTGAATACCGGGTTTCCAAAAGAAATTTTTAAAGTTGAACCTATTCTTATTGAAAGAAAAATAAGAGAAAGGGAGGTGATATCATGAAAGAAAAAGGGTTCACGTTGATAGAACTTCTTGTTGTAATAGCAATCATAGCAATTCTTGCAGCAATGCTTCTACCTGCTCTTGACCAGGCAAGGAAAAGGGCTCAAATAGCAACCTGTATGAGTAATTTAAAACAGATTTATGTTGCTCTGAGTATGTACAGAAATGATTATGATAAATATTTTCCAACTGCCTATGAACCAAGAGCAAACTCATGTTCTGCATCTTTAACGCTCTTAACAGGTCAATATGTTTACTATAATTCTCCTACAAAAGAAGGTCCTGATTATCTGAAAAATTATAGTTTATTTATATGTCCAGCAAGCAGTAGAACACAATCGCCAACAGGAGTTGCTGACTGGATGAATTGTTCTTATGCATATGCAAGGAATTTTGCTGAAAAAAATGAAAGAGAACCAAAAAAATATGCCATTATGGCTGACTTAAAAGGTGACTGGCAGTATTATGATACAGGAAAACAGGCAAATATACTATGTGGTTATTTAATAAGGAATCAGAGTTACATGCCAAATCATTCATTTGATGGAGTTAATATCCTTTTCCTTGACGGTCATACAGAATTCAGAGGAAATACAGGAACTAAAAAAGACCAGTGGGGAAACAGAATGAGTGTTTTGAATCTGGCAGATATAAGTAATATTGCAACAGGAAATACAGACCCATATGCTTTATTTTATCCATTAGGATTTTAAATTAAAGGAGGTGGTATTATGAAAAGAAATGGCTTCACATTAATTGAATTGCTTGTTGTAGTTGCGATTATTTCAATTCTTGCTGCCTTATTACTTCCTGCTTTAAATTCAGCAAGACATAAAGCACGACTTGCAACATGTATGAATAATTTGAAGCAAATTGGTATGTGTATGAGGATGTATATTGAGGACTGGGAAGGATTTATTCCACCGAAAAATGACGGTGTTCCAATTAACTGGTTACTCGAATCAAATATTGGAACAGATAAAGGAGGACCAAGTGGAAATAGTAATACACCTCATCGTCTTGCACTTTTAAGATGGAAATATGATTATAATTTGAAGAAATGGGTTTCTTCTTATGCTACAACAAATAAGCTTTTTTTCTGTCCTGGGATTGACTATAAAAGGTCTAAACTTTATAATTATGGAAATAGTTATTGGATGGCAAGAAACTGTGGATATTCTTATAGTTGGAGAGGTGCATCTTTCTGGGATGGTCCTGTTTTAATTTCATATCCAATATCAATTAAATTTGACCAGATTTTCAATTATAAAAGATATCATCCAAATGGATGGCTTGCTTGGGTTGCATGTCCAAGGAGTGATTTAATTAAAGACCCTGGAGCACCACATCAGGATACAGGTGTTAATGTTCTATACTATGATGGTTCAGTTAAATTTTTACCTCATAGGAAAGAAATAGTTTCCAATATAAGTGTGGATTACAATACTGATGGAGATGCATGGCTTGGACAAACATATCAATTCTGGTATTATGCAATTGATAGTTATCAGAAAAAATTTTAAGAATTAAAAAGGAGGCAGAGATGAAAAAAATTTTAAAAGGAATATTTTTTATCTTTCTTTTATTTTTCAATTTCAGTTGCTCATCTCAGAATAAGATTAATGTGAGTTTTACAAAAGAAGGGGTTTTGAATCTTTCATATAAAGATATTGATTTTGTAATTGAAGGAAAGCCAGATTTAAAAGAAATTGTTTTTGAAAAAATAGGGAAAAATGAAAATGGAGAGAGGGTTTATAATTTTGAGAAATTTAAGGATAAACCGGTAAATACAGAATGGAAAGAAAAAGAAAAAACACTTATTTATAATTATCCGTGGGGAAGTATAAGTTTTCAGTATAATAATAAAGGTAATAATTTTGATGTTGTTTTAAAAATTTCAAATAAAAGTGAAAGAACAATTGCAAACTTTGATATAGGAATTTTGAATTTTATTTTACCTGAAAAACAGGAAATAAAGTCACCTTTTGATTTCTGGTGGGGACTGGGATATAAAGTAGTTAGAAAAAGTGGTAATTTTTATGAACTTGATACGCTTGAATCTCCTGGTGTAATTGAAGTTAAATTTGGAAAGGAAAATTTTACAGATAAATTTCTTTTAACATATGCATCAGTTTATCCACCTTTAAATTATGGTTTGAGAAAAAATCAGAATCAATGGGAGTTTTATATAAAAGGAGGTATTCTTGCAGCAGAACCAAAAGGTGTTTTTATTCCACCTTTGGGATTGCCAAGAATATATTCTGGTAAAGATACTGTTTTTGAATTTTCAATAAGATTTTCTGATATTAATTCAGATACAGATATAATTGTTTCTGATGTTTATAAAAAATTCAGAGATTACTGGCAACCACATCTTGAATGGAATGATAGAAGGCCTATTGGAATGATAATGCTTGCAAGTAGTTGGGAAGGACATAAATCAGCGACAAATCCAAGAGGTTATTTTGCAGATAAAACAATAGATGTTTTTTCTCCTGAAGGAAAAGAAAAATTTAAAAAGATAGCAATTGAACATGCTAAAAGGTCTGTGAATGTTTTAAAAAGTATAAATGCACAGGGAATGATTGTTTGGAATATTGAAGGAGAAGAAAATCCACATCCAATTACATATATAGGAGACCCAAGGATGTTGAAAATACTTGGTCCTGAAATGAATGAGATTGCAGACGAATATTTTAAAATTTTCAGGGATGCAGGATTAAGGACTGGTGTTTGTATAAGACCAACACAAGTATATTTTGATGAAAATGATAAAAAATGGAAGCATGGAACAGGGTCCCATGGGCCTATGAGGAATCCACTTAATGATGATTTTTCTGAAATATGGCCGAAGGATTTACCATGGTGGCAGTTTTTTCCTATTGCTGAAAGATTATCAAGGAAAATTGAATATGCAAAAAAGAGATGGGGTTGTACATTATTTTATATGGATACAAATGGAATATTTGCACCGGTTGGAGAAAATGTTAATAAATTTGAATGGATTTTACTCTGGACAGAAGTTTTAAGGGAAGTGAGAAAAAAGCATCCTGATGTTCTTATAATTCCTGAATTTCCTAAAGGTTCTGCATCATGGAGTCAGATTGCACCATATTCTGAATTAAGAGGTGGGATTGTTTCAACTCCTCCTATTATAAGAAAACTTTTTCCTCATTCATTTAGCATTATAAATGTTGCTGATGGACCAATTGATAAAAGAAGAGATGAAATTGTTAAAGCGGTTAAGGAAGGAGATATATTGATGACTCATGGATGGTGGATGCCAAAATTTACTGAAGAAGTTGGGAAAATATATAAAGAGGTCTATAAAGAAGGTGCAATAAATCCCTGGGAGTAAAAATTAAAATAAACAGGAGGAAAAATGAAAAGAAGTATTTTTTTGATATTTTTTTTCTCTCTTTTCTTTTACAAATTTGTTTTTTCTGAAGAATTTATTCCTCAGATTTTAATCCCTTATTCAGAAAAAGCACCTTTGATTGATGGAATTCTTGATGAAAAGGGATGGGAAAAAGCGTGTGTTATTACAGGATTTGTAGGTGCAACAGGACAGTTTGGTGGGATAATTGTTCCTGAAATTGGTGTTAACACTTTTGCTTATCTAATGCATAATAATGATAATCTTTTCGTAGGGATTGTTTATAAAAATCTTGAAAGGAAACCTTCAAAAAATTATAGAAGACGAGATGAGCCTGTTTATCTTGATAATCCTCAGGTGGAAATATGGTTAACACCACCTACTGAAGGGAATGTTAAGTGTTATCAGATGATTGTGAATGGTTATGATGCCGTTTTTGATGCTGAACATATTCCTTCCTTAGGAGTTGAAAGAACTATATGGAATGGAAACTGGATTGTTAAGTCATCATATAAAGATAAAAAATGGATGGTTGAAATTTCCATTCCATTTGAAAGTTTTGGAATAAAGGATATAAAAAAGAATAATGTATGGAGAGGAATGATTGGAGTTGCATGGCCTCAGTGTTCATTTCCATATACATATGGATGGTATAAAAATTTTCAGGCACATGCACAATTTATATTTTCACAGACAGAAACCTGTTCAAAAATAACTGACCTATCATCACTTCTTGAAAATAAATTGAAAACAGAAGTTGAAATAATAAATGGAGAAAATCAGGAAGAAAATTTTAATATTCATGTTGAAGCAGGAAATTCAGTTGTTTATGATAAAAGTTTTAAATTAAAAGCAAAGGATAAGATAAATATAAAAATAGATGAAATATTGCCTGAAATTCAGAAAAATACAAAACAAATTTTTTTAATTAAAATTGCAAGTTCTGGTAAAACACTCTTTTTAAATAAATGGAATTATTCACTCTACCAGCAGGAAAGAAAACCAGAAATTAAAGTTGAGGAAGAAAAATGGCAGATGAAAACAAGGGTTAATTTTGCTCCAATTTCACTTGCTCTTTATACATGGTGTGATATTCTTGATTATCCTCATATTGATAAACTCAAAAGTGTTATATTTGAAGTTGTTTCACCTCTTGATAAGGTTATTGTAAGTAAAGAAGTTGAAAAATTTGAATATGATAGTGCTGAAAGTTATATCTGGCTTCCAAAAGATTTAAAATATGGAAAATATAAAGTTTATACAAAATTTCTTAGTAAAGAAGGAAAAGTACTTGAAGAAAAAATAGATACATTTGAGCATAAGGATTTAAAGAAAGAATTTGTCTGGCTTGGAAACAATTTTGGTAAAAATATTAAAGTTGCTCCACCTTTTGAAAAGATAAAAATAAAAGAAAAAGATAATGTAATTCTTGAAGTTTGGGGAAGAGAGATAGAATTTAAAGGAGTTTTTCCTGAAAGAATAAAGAATCAGGGTAAAGAAATGCTTGCAGGAAATATTGGACTTTTTGCTGAATTGGAAGGAAAATTAATACCTGCAATTATTTCAAAACCTATAAGAATTACAAAGAAAAGTGATGAAAGAGTTGAATTTACAGGTGAATATAAAATAGGAAATATAAATTTCAAAATAGATGGATATATGGAATTTGATGGGATGATTTATTATAAGATGCTTGTTAATGTTCCTGAAAAAGAAAAAATTTCCTTTGATAGAATATATCTTTCAATTCCTGTAAATGAAAATTATGCAAAGTATTACTTTTCAACCGCAGGAGGATGGAGTCCTTCCTATGGTGAGATAGGGAAGGAAAATAAAAGTGTATGGAAAAGCGACGAAATTGCTGATTTTGTTCCTTATATCTGTTTAACAGATGATGAAATTGCAATACACTGGTTTGCTGATAATGACCATAACTGGATACTGGGTAAGGATTTTCCAACTGCTGAAATTTTGAAAAAAGATAAAATTGTTGAAATGAAGATTAATTTTGTAAGAAAAAAGGGTGAAATAAAAGATTTTTCAGCGGATTTTGGTTTAATTGCTTCTCCTGTTAAACCTCTACCTTCTTCTTGGAGAAATGCATGCCTTGATTTCAGACCATTTGCAAACAGTAAAATAAACTTTTTTTATGGTCCTGGTCACGGAGGTTGTCCAATAGACCCGCATGATAGCGAAAAACTTGCAAAGGCAATGGGTGTTTATCAGGAAGGAAAAAATCCAGATGAAATACTTGCTAATCTTCCTGAAAATTATATTGATTGGTCAAATCCAGATGTTTTAAAAAATGCTGAAAAGATCCTTGGTAAAAATAAAAATGGTGTTGAATTTATCAAAAACTGGGATAAGGCAAAAAAAGACCCAAATCCTTACAAGGTCAAAAGATGTTATTTTTTCAATGCAAGTATGTACTTTGAAGGATATAAATCAAAAGGTTTTTCCACATTTTTTCCTGCCGAATGGACACTTATCCCTTCAAGTTGGTTTCATTTAACACCTGTTGAAAGTTATAGAGATTTTTTTGCTTTTTATATGGAATTATGGTTCAGACACTGGTTTGTTGAAGGTTTTTATTTTGATGAGGTTTACCATGGTCCTGACTATAATGTATTTAATGGAAACGGGAAAATTATGGAAGATGGAAGTATAAGACCATCTATTCCATTAATGCACCAGAGAGAATTTATGAAAAGGATGAGACAGTTATTTATTGACCATAATAGAGAACCTTTTATCTGGGTTCATTCAACAAATTATATGTCACCTTATTCAATTTCACCTGCTGATGTAGCAATGTTTGGAGAGGATAAAACTCCAATTCCAGGAAGCGATATTATAGAGACAATCCCCTCTTTATTATTAAGAACTCTTGGCAGGGCGCAGAAATTTGGTTTTATACCTGTGTGGATGGTTCAGGTAGGAAGAAGTGGTCTTTCGTGGGGATTTTTTGGAAGGCAGACAGTGGGTTGGTTCTGGATGCATGATGTTGTTCCTGAATATCATACAGCAGTCAGAGGGAGACCTTTAATTGTTTTAAGACAGGGATGGGGAATAGATAGAGATGATGTTAATTTTATTCCTTTCTGGGATAATGAGGAATATGTTAAGGTAAGTGATGATAAATTTATTGTAAGTATATGGACACAACCAAAAGGAAAAGTTTTAATTCAGGTAATGAATCTTCACAAATCTGAAGAAAACAAAACTGATGTTAAAATTACACTAAATACGAAAAATTTAAATCTTAACAAAGAATTTAAAATTTATGACCTTGAAAGTGATGAAAAATTAATTGAGTGGGAGAATAATTTAAGGGAAGCAGAAAAACTATATAATCAGGACCCTGTAAAAAATAAAGAGAGGATTAAAGAATTAACAAAAGATTTACATAAATTGCCTGAAACTATAAAATTTGATATTTCAAATTTAAAACTTATATCACAGAGTCCAGAATTTAAGATTTCAGTCCCTCCTCGTGATTTTAAAGTTTATATTATTGAGTAATTTTTGATACAGAAAAACAAAAAATTATTTTTAGAGTTTTTAATGAAGCAATTACAATATTTACAAAAATTTGAAAAAGGTTAAAATAATTGAATGACATCAAAAGAAAGAGTTAAAAGATTAATAGAAAGAAAGGATATAGATAAAATTCCACTTGGTTTTTATGTTGTTGACTATGATATTATTGAAAGAGTTATTGGAAGGCCAACATATGTAAGGAATAAAGTAAAATCACAGATTGCACTTTGGGAAGGAAAGAGAAATGAAGTTTGTGAAAGTTATAAAAAAGATACAGTTGAGTTTTTTAAAAAAATAGATTGTGTTGATATATTGACATTTAAAGAAGCAGGTATTTTGCCTACTGAAAATTACAATCCTCCAAAAATAGAAAAAATAGATGAAAACACATTGAAAGATGAAAATGGAAGAATTTATAGAATTTCTGAATCAACAAATGAGATTTCATGTATTTATAATCCTGATAAAAATAAAATAGATATAGATACATACACACCTGATATGTTCAAATTTTCTGAATCTGACCTTAAAGAACCAGACCAGTCAATTTTTCAGGCACCTGATTATCTGATTGAAAATTTTAGGGATGAAAAATTTATTGCAGGAACTTCAGGAGGTATAACTGCTTTTACACTTATAGGAGGAATGGAAACAGGATTGATGTTATATGCTTTAAAACCAGAAGTTATAAAAGCAGTAAATGAAAGAAATGTAAAAATACAGAATTTTCTTGATAAATTTTACATAAGAAAGGGACAGGATGGAGTTTTACTTGAACAGGATATGGCAGGAACAAAGGGACCTTTTATTTCTCCTGATATTTTTAGTAAGGTATGTTTTCCATTTTTAAAGAAAAGGGTTGAAAATATAAAAAAGTATGTACCATATGTTTTTCTTCATAACTGCGGTAATAATATTCCTTTGATGGAAATGTTTATTGAAGCGGGAATTGATGTTTATCAATCATTACAGACAAATGCTGGTATGGATATAGAATATTTAACAAAAAGATTTGGAGATAGAATTATTTTTTGGGGTGGTATTTCAACAGAAATTCTTATAAGCGGGACAATGGAGGATGTCAGGAAAAATATAAGAGACCTTATTGAAAAGTTTAAAAAGAAGAATTTAAGATTTATAATTGGACCAAGCCATTCAATTGCCTATGGTGTAAAATATGATAATTTTATGACCTTAATTGAAGAATACGAAAAAAATGCTTATCTTTAATCCTAAAAATTAAAATGGATAATAATATTATTTTCCCTGATGAAAATATTTCAGAAGTTTTAAAACTGGAATCCTTTTCTCTAACAATTAACCATTTATTTGAGATGATGAGGATAAAAAAAATTATCTTAAATCAGAACTTCTGGGTGACTTTGTTTTTTATTATGTAAGAATTAAAACTACTTCTGACAATTTCGCCTGGTCGAGTCCTTTCTTCTTAAAATTATGAATAGTGAATTTTGAAAAAATTTTTGCTTTGTTCTAAATATGGTATAATTATTCCAAATATGGAACAAAATTTACTTTCAAAAGGAATAGATGTTCTTGAAGTGTTGAAAGAGGCAGAAGGTTATTTATCATTTATAGAATTACAGAGAAAACTTAAAATTCCCAGAACAACCCTTTACAGAATTTTAAAAACTTTCATAAGCAGAAATTTTATAATTTATGAGGATAAAAAATACAAACTTGGTTATGGATTTTTAACTTTTACAAAAAAAATTTTATCTGAAATTCCTTTAAGAGAAATAACAACTCCATACTTAAAAAAAATCTGTGAAAAAGCAAAAGAAACAGTTGAATTGATTATACCTGATAAAGGGGAGATATTATACATAGATAAGATAGAAAGTCCACAATCAATAAAACTTGTTGCACAAATTGGTTCAAGATATAAAACACTTCATGCATCTGCTCCTGGAAAAGTTCTTCTTGCATATAATAATTATGTTTTTGAAAAATTTTTAAAAAATAGAAAACTTGAAAAAATTACAGAAAAAACAATCACAAATAAAATGAAATTGAAAAAAGAAATAGAAAAAGTTAGGGAAAATGGATGGGCATATGATATTGGTGAAGCAAGAATAGATGTTACAAGGATATCCGCACCTATTTTTGATTATGATGGAAATCTAATAGGAATTATTGGTATAGCAGGTCCATCGTACAGGATAGACAAAAAAAAGATTGATGAGTTTGGAAATTATTTGAAAAAAGTTTGTGATGAAATTTCAGAAAAATTAGGATATAAAAAGGAGGGATAAAATGAATTTGATTATTGTTATATCAGATACTTTAAGAAGGGATTTTTTGGGCTGTTATGGGAATAGATGGATTTCTACTCCTAATATTGATAAGTTTGCTGAAAATTCTATTGTTTTTGATAATGCTTATATTGGTTCTTTTCCTACTGTTCCGAATAGGCATGAAATTTTAACAGGTAAATTTGTTTTTACATATCATAAGTGGGCTCCAGTTCCTGAAAAAGATATAACAATCCCTAAAATTCTAAAAGAGAAAAAATATGTAAGTATGGGTATATTTGATACTCCACATCCATTTGCACCTGGAATGAATTATCAGAGAGATTTTGATGGTTGGATTTTAATAAGGGGACAGGAGCATGATAAATACATAACCGAGCCAGTTGATGTTAAATTACCATGTAAACCAGAAAAGTTAAGGAATCCATATACTACAGTTGTTCAGTATCTTAAAAATGTATCTGAAAGAAAGTATGAAGAAGATTATTTCTGTGCCCAGACATTTATTGAAAGTACAAGATGGATAGAAAGGAATTACAAGCATGAAAAGTTTTTTCTTTATATAGATACATTTGACCCACATGAGCCATGGGACCCACCAAAATATTTTGTTGATATGTATGACCCGGGATATAAAGGCGAAGAGGTGATTTATCCAAGATATGGAAGTACTGATGTTTTAACAGATGATGAAGTAAAACATTGCAGGGCTTTATATGCTGGTGAGGTTTCTCTTGTTGATAGATGGTTTGGATATTTTTTAAGAAGGGTAGGGGATACAGGTCTTTTAAAAAATACCTGTATTATATTTACTGCTGACCATGGATTTTATCTTGGAGAACACAATCTGATAGGAAAATCTATCATAAAAGAAAATTATCATACTTATGCTCCTTTATATGAGGAAGTCGTAAGAATTCCTCTTATAATTTATTTACCTGGAAGAAAACATAAAAGAATAAAATCATATGTTCAACCACCTGATATAACAAAAACCATTCTTGATATTGCAGGGGCAGAAATTCCTTCTGATATTCATGGGAAATCACTTTTACCTTTAATTGATGGAAAAAATAAAAATATAAGGGATTTTGTTGTTTCAGCACCTTCTATAATACATGGTTCTTCTGCCGGTGAAAAAATAACATTAACTGATAAAAGTGGTTGGTGTTTGATTTATGAGAGTGAAAAGGGCGAAAAATACAGTATAAAGGCAGTTGATTCAATTGAAAGAGAGACACTTAAAGGAAGCAAAAAAGAAAATGAACTTTATTTCCTGCCAGAAGACCAGTATCAGAAGAAGAATTTGGTAAAGGAAAACAAAAAAGTTTTTGAGAGTTTAAAAGAAAAGTTAATAAAATTTCTTTATAAGGTCAAAACAGATGAAAAAATAATAAATATGTGGAAATAAAAAAGGAGGGAAAGAATGAAAAGTGAAAAATGTATAGTAATTGGATGGGATGCACCTATTGTTAAAAGTATAAAGAAATATGTAGAAGAAGGTGTTATGCCAAATACAAAAAGATTGATTGATGAAGGTGTCTGGGGAGAAAACTGCCTTGTTCCTCATCCAACAATAACACCACCAAACTGGACATCAATTGTTACAGGCAGTTGGATAGGAACCCATCAAATTGTTTGTTTTAATTTACTTGAAGAAGGACAACTTGAAAAAACCTATGCAGCATTTTATAAGGAAGATTGTAAAGCAGAATATATCTGGGAAGCAGCAGAAAAAATAGGTAAAAAAACAATTCTTCTGAATTATCCAAGTACCTGGCCAGAAGCAGTTAAAAATGGGATTCAGATAGGAGGAGGTGGACTTGGAATTAATGAATACAGATTAAAGGGAACTGCTGAATGGGGAATAAAATGTGATTTAAGTGCTGACTTATGTTTTACGACCGAAGAATTACCACAGAGTTATTTGATTGAAATAAAAGATATTGATGGATGGAAAAATTTGCCAGATGGGAAGAGGTTTAAAGAGGCGGAATTGAAGATTGAATTCAGATGGAGTGATTATATATCAAAAGAAAAACCATGGTATGCTCTTTTAATTGATTCAGGAAAAGGTTTTGATAAAGTTGGGATTTACAGAGAAAGAAATGGAGAGCCACTTACTATTCTTGAAAAAGGAAAATGGAGTGAAAAAATTTATACTGAAATAGAAACTGATAAAGGAAAAAAGAGGGTTGTTTTTAAAATTAAACTTCTTGAATTAACTCCTGATGGCAAAAATGTAAAAATTTATTTTACTCCTTTATGTTCTCTTTCAGGTTTTGGATTTCCTTCAGGTATTGAAAAGGAAATTGAGAATCTTGAAGGTCTTCCAATGCCGTGTGCTTTTTTTACTTCCTATGGATTTGGCTGGATTGATATTGAAACAGTTTCAGAATTGATTGATTTACAGAATATTTATCTTGGAGAATGTGCAAATTACTTACTTAAAAACAAAGAATGGGATTTATTTTTCATGCATGCTCACTGTCCTGACCATTTTTATCATGCTTTTATCAACCAGATAGATAAAGATAAAAAAGTTGAAGAAGCAGAAAGAAGGTTTTATATTTCTCTTGATAGAATGCTCGGAAGAATTTTTGAAAGCATAGATGAAAATAAAACACTTATAATAATTACATCTGACCATGGAGCAGTTCCAACATCTCAGGAATACAGGGAAGAAGGTTTTGATGTGAATAAAATTCTTGAAGAGAAAGGATTACTTGTTACTGAAATAGATGAATCAACAGGTAGAAAAAGAATTGTTTGGGAAAAAACAAAAGCAGTTGGTAAATTATCCTGTTATGTATACATAAACTTAAAAAGTAAATATCCCAATGGAATAGTTGATGATAGTGAATATGAAAAAATACAGGATGAAGTTATAAAAGCATTATATGATTATACTCATCCAAAAACAGGGAAAAAGCCAGTTGCCTTTGCATTTAAAAAACAGGATGCAAGAATTATAGGTTTATATGGTGAGAGAATAGGCGATATTGTTTATGGTATTTATCCTGAAGTTAATGGAGAACATGGAAGACAGATAACAACAGGAGAATACGGAATTGGCTCTATGAAAGGTCTCTTTATAGCAAAAGGTCCAAATGTAAAAAGAGGAGAAATAGTTGAGAGAACAATTTGGCTTACTGATATAGTTCCTACAATATGTTATTTGCTTGATTTACCCGTTCCAAAGGATTGTGATGGTGCTGTATTATACCAAATTTTTGAAGACCCTGATTATAAAAGAAAAGAATTTGATAAACTGAAAAAAAATTATGAAAGAATGAAAAAAGCACTTGAAACAGAAAAATATCTGACCCATAATTATTGAAATTTCCCCTGTTTAAATTTTGAGTGATAAAGGGTATTATTTTTATATGAATTTTTGTTTTTTAGAAGAAAATAGAAAATTTAAAGAAATTCTGGATTTAATAAAAAGGGAAGAGAAATTAAATATTGTTGGTGGGGATATTTCTTTTTTTGCCTTTTTGATTTCCTTACTTTTCAATAAAACTGAAAAAAATTTTCTTGTTGTTTGTCCTTCTGAAAAAAAGAGTGAGGTATTTTATTATGATATTTTGAATTTCGTTGATAAAAAAAATATTAAATTTTTACCTTCCCCTGATTATAATTCAGAAGAACCGACAGAAACAGATTTTGAAAGAATAAAAACATTAATAGAAATTTCAAAAGCAGAAGAAAAATATATTCTTATTTCTTATCCCTCTGCAATCATAAAAAAAATACCTGAATTTAATACTTTAAAAAATAGAATTTGTGAAATAAAAACTGGAAGCAAGTTAAGAAGGGATAATTTTTTAAATTTTCTTTTTACCTGTGGATATGAGGAAAAGGAAATAGTTGAACTACCTGGAGAATTTGCAAGAAGAGGAGGCATTGTTGATGTTTTTCCTTTAAACTCTCCATTTCCTTTGAGAATAAATTTTTCTGGTAATAAAATTGAATCAATTAGAAGGTTTGAGGTTTCTTCCCAGGTATCCTTTGAGAAAATTGATGAATTTCAGATTTTACCATTAAACGAATTTTATGCAGGAGAAGAAAAATCAAATATACTGGAAGAAATCAGAAATAAAGTTGTTTTTTTTATAAATCCTGACAATGTAAAATTTGAATATATTGAGTGGATTAAAAGAAAAAACTATCCTGTTGATTTTGATATACTTGAAAGAGTAAAAGAAAAAACAATTTTTTTAACCAGTAGAATTTTAAGTTATGCAGAAAAGTTTGTTTTTTTCAATGTTTCTCCAACAAATGAAAGATTTAAAATTATATCGGAACAGGTTATATGGCAACAGAATCAGGGTGAAGAAATTTTTCTTTTTTATGAAAATAAATCTGATATTGAAAGATTGAAAAGTATTCTTGAGGAGAAAAAATTATCATTTGATTTTGAAGAAGTCAGTGGAAATTTATCAAGTGGATTTTCAGTTCTGGATGAAAATTTAACCTTTTTAACAGTTAATGAGATTTTTTCAAGATACAAAGCAAGACATCCACTTTTAAAGAAATATAAAACAATTCCTCTTACAGGTTGGTCTGAAATAAAAGAAGGTGATTATGTTGTGCATATAAATGAAGGTATTGGAAAATTTAAAGGAGTTGAAAGAATAAAAGTTAATGAAAAGGAAGAAGAGTTTATAGTTATTGAATATGAAGGAAAGGATAGATTGTATGTTCCTGTTTCTCAGGTTTCTCTTGTTCACAAATATATAGGAAGTGAAAAACCAAAATTGTCCAAACTTGGCAGTAAAACATGGAGAAATCTGAAAGAAAAGGTAAAAAATTCAATTAAAGACCTTGCTTATGAACTTTATAAACTTTATATAGAAAGAAAAAAGGAAAAAGGTTTTAAATTTCTTCCAGATGACCAGTGGCAGAAAGAATTTGAGGATTCATTTGTTTATGAGGAAACACCGGACCAGTTAAAGGCAATAGAAGATGTTAAAAGGGATATGATGAGTGAAAAAATTATGGATAGGATTGTATGTGGTGACTCAGGATATGGAAAAACAGAAATTGCCATGAGAGGTGCATTTAAATGTGTATTGAGTGGAAAACAGGTAGCAGTTCTTGTTCCAACAACGGTTCTTGCATTACAGCATTATCTTACATTTAAAGATAGATTTTCAAAATTTCCTGTTATTATTGAGATGCTTTCCCGTCTTGTTCCAGAAAAAAAACAGAAAGAAATAATTGAAAAACTTAAAAATGGTCAGATTGACATAATTATAGGAACTCACAGATTGCTTCAGGATGATGTTGAATTTAAGGATATTGGGCTTTTAATTATTGATGAGGAACAGAGATTTGGAGTACTTCAGAAGGAGAAAATAGGGATTAAATTCAGAAAAATAGATGTTTTAACATTAACAGCAACACCAATTCCAAGGACACTTAATATGGCTTTAAGTGGAATTAAAGACATTTCTTTAATAGAGACACCGCCTGAAGGAAGATTATCTGTTATTACATATGTGGGAAAGTATAATGAAAATATTATCAGAGAGGCAATTTTAAATGAAATTGATAGAGAAGGACAGGTCTTTTATCTTCACAATTATATTTATGATATACACAGAGTTAAAGAAAAAATTCAGAAACTTGTTCCGTCAGCCAGAATAGATATTGCTCACGGAAGGATGAAACCCGAAGAAATTGCAGAAGTTATGGAGAGATTTACTGATGGGAAAATAGATGTTTTAATTGCAACAACAATTGTAGAAAATGGACTTGATATACCTAATGCAAATACCTTAATAGTTGAAAATGCTTTAAAATATGGACTGGCTGACCTTTATCAATTAAGAGGAAGAGTTGGCAGAGGAAAATGGCGTGCATATGCATATTTTTTGATACCTACAGATGTACCTCTGAATGAAAAAACATTGAAAAGAATAAAAGCAATACAGGAATTTAACAGTCCTGGAAGTGGATACAAAATTGCCTTGAAAGACCTTGAAATAAGAGGAGCAGGGAATATACTTGGTAAACAGCAGCATGGATTTATTGAAACAATTGGATTTAATTTATACTGTCAGTTCTGGAAAGAGGTTATGAGTGAAATAAAAGGTGAAAAAGTTGAAGAGGAATTGAGAGAAGTAAAGATTAAAATACCCGATGATTATGTTAAATCTTCTTCTATGAGATTTTACTTATACAGGGAAATTTCAAAAATAAAGGATAGAAAGGACGCAGAAAACTTAATAAATGAAATGATTGATAAATTTGGCTATATTCCGGAAGATTTAAAAAACCAGATTTTTTCTCTTGCAAGGTCCGACCTCTTTTGAAAAATGGTATTCAGGTTAAAAATGTATTATAATTCTTTTCTATGGAAAGGATAGTTTTTGGGCCTGTGCCTTCAAGGAGATTTGGGAAGAGTTTAGGAATTAATAATGTACCGGTTCCTAAAAAATGTAGTTTCTCCTGTGTCTACTGTCAGATAGGGAAAACAGAATATTATCAGACAGAAAGGAAGAAATTTTATGAACCAGAAGAAATAAAAAAGCAGGTAAAAGAAGTAATTGAAAGTTTGAAAGGGAAAGAAATTGATTATATAAGTTTTGTTCCTGATGGAGAACCAACTCTTGACATAAATCTTGGGAAAGAAATTGAAATTTTAAAGGGATTTGGAATAAAAATAGCAGTCATTACAAATTCTTCTTTGATATGGAGAAAGGATGTAAGGGATGATTTAAAAAAAGCAGATTGTGTTTCTATAAAAGTGGATGCTTTAAGTGAAGATATATGGAGAAAAATAAATAGACCCTATAAAAGTTTAAAATTAAATGAGATACTTGAAGGGATAAAAATATTTTCAAAGGAATTTAAAGGAGAACTTTTAACAGAAACGCTTTTTGTAAAAAATTTAAATGATAGTGTTGAAGAGATAGAAAAAATAGGTGAATTTTTAAAAGAAGTAAAACCAAAAATTGCATATATTGGTGTTCCAACAAGACCACCTGCTGAAAAATGGGTTGAAGTTCCAGAAAAAGAAAAAATTGATTTTGCATATATTGTTTTTAGAAATAAAAATTTAAATGTAAAAATTATTGAAAAATCAAAGGATGAAAAATTTGGATTTACAGGAAAATTAATTGAGGATATTTTAAGTATTTTATCAGTTCATCCAATGAGCGGGAAAGAGATTGAGAATTTTTTGAGAGAAAACGGTGGAGAGTTTGAATTAATTGAAGAGTTGATTTATAAAGGAGAGATTGAAGAAATTGAGTATATGGGAGAAAAATACTACAGGAGAAAGTTTTAAATATGGATGAAATATTTGATTGTATAATTATTGGAGGAGGACCTGCTGGAAGTTTTTCAACTATTTTTTCTTCTGAAAGAGGAAAGAAAGTAGCAATAATAGATAAGAATGCTCAGATATGCAAAAAACTTTTACTTACAGGGAAAGGGAAATGTAATCTCACAAATATGAATGAAATTAATGATGATTACCTTTCAAAATACAGAAATGGTAAATTTCTTATAAATGCTTTTCATCAGTTTTCAAATCATGACCTTTTTAATTTTTTTGAAAGTAATAACTTAAAACTTAAAATTGATACAGGAAAAAGAGTATATCCAGAAAGTGAAAATGCAGAAGATGTGATAGAAACAATAAGAAAAATCCTTGATAGAAATAAGGTAAGAATTTTTTTAAAGGAAAAAGTTGTTGATATAAAAAAAGAGAAAAATTTTTTTGAAATTAAAACAGACAAAAGAATTTTCAGATGTGAAAAAGTTATTATATCCACTGGTGGTAAAAGTTTTCCAGAAACAGGTTCAGAAGGAGATGGGTTTATTTTCGCTTCAAAATTTGGACATAAGATAATAAAACCTGTTCCTGCTTTATGCGGTCTTGAAATAAAGGAAAATTTTATAAATAAATGGCAGGGGATAAATCTGAAAAATATTCTTGTAAGTGCATATTTGAATGATAAAAAGATTGGTGAAGAATTTGGAGAGGTTTTATTCACTCATTATGGAGTTAGTGGTCCTGCAATTTTGAATATAAGTGGAGATGTTTCTGAAAATATTGATAAAGGAGAGATAAAAATTGTAATAAATTTTAAACCTGCCTTAAATTTTGAGATACTTGACAGAAGATTACAGAGAGAAATTAAGGAAGATTCAAATAAAATACTTAAAAATCTTTTTAAAAATTTTCTTCCTTCTGGTTTAATTGAGGAATTTTTGAAAAATGCAGGTGTTGACAGTGAAAAAAAGGCACATCAGATAACAAAGGTAGAAAGGATTATACTTATAAAAAAACTTTTAAACTTTGAATTGACAGTAAAAAGGATAAGACCTTTTTATGACAGTATGGTTACAAGGGGAGGAGTTTGTACCGATGAGATAAATCCAAAGACAATGGAATCAAAAATTTTAAAAGGACTTTATTTTGCAGGGGAAGTTATTGATATAGATGGAAAGACAGGTGGATATAATTTACAAGCATGTTTTTCAACTGGATATGTTGCGGGTAAAAATATTTAATAAAAAGGAGGAGAAAATATGGAAAATAAAATTATTATGCATGTGAATTATATGGAACAGGGTCAGTCCATAGAAGAAATCTGTGAAAAGGCAGTAAAACTTGGATATGATGGAGTTGAATTCAGAAGAAAAATGAAAAATATGGATGAAGAAGAGTATCTTGAAAAACTTGCAAAAGCAGTGGAAAAATCAAAACTTGAATATGTTTTATTTGGGGCTCCGGGACCAAATTTAATGATACCTGAAAAAGATAAAAGAGAAAGAGAAATAGAAGAGGCAGTCAATTTTTACAGAAATGCATCCAGATATTTTAATTTGACTATCTGTAATACAATGACAGGAGTTCTTGTTAATCCTTCTTTCTCATATTTTGAATTTGATAAGCATGGTTCAAATATTGCTAAAGAAGAACACTGGGAATGGGCGGTAAGTGGATTTAAGATACTTGGCGATGTTGCTGAAGAATTAAATTTTAAATTCGCCTTTGAAACACATATGTGTTATCTTCATGATACTGTGGAAAGTACAAAAAAACTTGTTGATTTAATAGATAAGAAAAGTGTAGGAATAAATCTAGATTATGCTAATATTGTATGTTTTAAAAATCCTGTTTCACTAATGGATGCAATAGAAATGTGTGGAGAAAAGTTATACTATATCCACTTAAAAAATCTTTTCAAAATAGAAGGTATTGAATACAAAAATTATATAAATTGTTCACTTGCAGATGGAATTATTAATAACAGAGAATTTCTTAAAATACTTAAAATTAAAAATTATACAGGTTTTCTCTGTCTTGAAGCACCGAGGTCTGGAGATAGAGAACATTTTGCAAAAGAAGATATTGATTATATTAAACAAGTTTTATCCGAAATTTAAAATGATACTCGTTTAAGGTAATAAATTGCTCCCCAGAGAATTATAATCAAAAGAATGAAAAGAATTATTATAGCAAGTAGAATTTTCCACGGAAAAACAGGATATTCTTTTTTGTACTTTCTTTCATAATACTCTTCAACAATTTTAGCAATTTCTTCCGGTGTTTTCCCTTTTAATCTTTCCTTCCATTCAGGACTGTTAAAATCAATCATCATTTTAATTATACCTTAAATATTTCTATTATTTCAATTTTTCAAAGGAAAAAGTAGATAAATTTAACCAATGCGGAAAAATTCTCCAATTTTTTTTGAAAATATTTTTGTTGAAATGAAAAGACATATTCCTGTTATTAACATTCCAAGGACTCCAAGAGAGGTTGCTGTATTTGGACCATCTGTTACTCTTCCAGCAAGTGTATATATAACTTTTGAAATTGGATAAAATTTTTCTCTTATTGCAAGTATTAAACTACAACTTACTTCCATCAGAGAGAAAGCAAAAGCAAGAATTCCACCTGCAAAAAGTCCAGGACTTACAAGAGGAAATATAATTTTTTTGAATGTTATGATATTATCTCCTCCAAGTGAATAGGATGCTTCTTCAAGTCCTCTATCAAGTTGTAAAAATGAAGAATAAGTGGTTCTTACAAGATAGGGTAATCTTCTTAAACTGTAGCTTAAAACTATAAGAAATACAGGATTATTTTTAGGGTCTAAAATTGTATTTGAAAAAGTAGCAACATATCCAAATGCCATTACAATACCAGGAATAACAAGAGGAACCATTGATAATATGTCAAGCAATTCCTTCCCTTTTATTTTCCATCTTGCAAGTATATATCCAATAAAAAATCCAAGAAAAATATCTATGGTCGTACTTATTGAACTGTAAATTAAACTGTTAAAAATTCCTGTTTTTGTTAATCTGTGAGCGAAAACAACTTTATAATATTCACCTGTATATTCAGCAGGCAGGATAGAAAAAAACCACTTTTTTGAAAAAGAATAAAATATTAAAGTGAAGTGGGGTATTAAACTTAAAAAGAGTATGAAAAAGAGGAAAAGGTAAAGAAAAAAGAGTTTTCTACCCACAATATTTTTTTCTTTTACGTAAATTGCAGTTTTTCCTGTTGTGTATGGTGTTTTTTCAAGATATCTTTTTGTAAAAATAAAAAGAAGAAGGGTCAGCAAAAGAATTATAAAAACAAGGGCATAACCAACAGGATTTGTATTTATATCTTTAAGTGTATAAAAAATTTTTACAGAAACAAGATTGCTGAATTCAAATACAAGAGGAGTACCGAGGTCAGTTATTGACCAGATGAATATTATTGAACTTGCTGCAAAATATCCTGGTAAAATCAATGGAAATATTACTTTGAAAAATGTCTGTAATCCAGTTGCTCCAAGATTATAAGATGCTTCTTCTACTGATATATCATAGTTATTCAGAGAGGCGGTAATATTCAGAAACATAATTGGATATAAATGAAGTGTCTGAAGAATTACAATTCCAAGGAAGCCAGAGCCAATCCAGGATATTGGATTTTTCAATATTCCAAGTTTAATTAGTAGAATATTGAAACTTCCAAATCTTGATAAAAACTGTTTTATCCCTATGCTTCCTACAAATGGGCTTGCAATCATTGGAAGTAAAAATAAAATTCTTAAAATTGACTTTCCCTTAAAATTTAATCTATCAAATATAAAAGCAAGTGGAATTCCAATTATACTTGTTGTAAGAACGACAATTATTCCAAGGATGAAACTGTTGATAATTGATTTTCTTATAACATAATTTGTAATTGCGATTTTAAGTATTTCAAGTGTGAAATTTCCATTATTATAAAAGCACTGGATGAGAATAAAGGATACAGGATAAACAAGAAAAAGTAAAAAAAACAAAAAAATCAATGTTAATAAAATTTTTTTCCTTTTCATTCTTCAAAAACCATTATTTTATCTTCTTTAACTGAAAAAACAATATTTTCGTCTTTTTTATATTTATTAAAATCATCTGCATAAATTCCAATTTTAAAAGTATTTCCTTTTGGAGTAATTATATTTATTTTCACAATATCTCCATAAAATTCATAATCATGCAATCTTCCTGTTATGGTATTTATTTTTTCCTCAACAGTTATACTTTCCGGCCTGAAACATAAATAAACATTTTCAGAATTTATTGTTTTTTTAATTTTAGCAAAGAAAAAACCTTCATCTGTTTCAATTTTTAAAATATTTCCTTTCTTTTCAACTATTTTCCCTTTTAAAGAGTTAATATCACCGATAAAAGATGCAACAAAAAGATTTTCAGGATTTGAGTAAATTTCATATGGAGAACCAATCTGAACTATTTCTTTTTCTTTCATAACTGCAATTGTTGTACCGAGAGTCATTGCTTCTTTTTGGTCATGAGTTACATATACCATTGTTATTCCAGTTTCTTTGTGTATTCTTTTTATTTCCCTTCTCAATTCATCTCTCAATTTTGCATCAAGATTACTGAGCGGTTCATCAAGAAGTAAAATCTGAGGATTGACTACAAGAGCCCTTGCAAGTGCAACTCTCTGTTGTTGCCCACCTGATATCTGAGAAGGATAAAGATTTTCAACATTTTTCAATTTTGTTATTTCAATTATTTCTTTCACTCTTCTTTTTATAAACTCTTCTGAATATTTTTTTATTCTGAGTCCATATGCAATGTTGTCTATTACTTTCATATGAGGCCATAAGGCGTAATTCTGGAAGACAAATCCAATATTTCTTTTATTTGGAGGGGTTTTTGTCACATCTTTTTTATTCAGAATAATTCTTCCTCTATCAGGTTCCACAAATCCAGCAATAATTCTTAAGAGGGTTGTTTTCCCGCAACCAGAAGGTCCGAGTATGAAAAAAAATTCATTCTCATAAACAGAAAAATTGATATTTTTTAAAACTTCCTTACCATTATAACTTTTATCAACATTTTCAACAGTTAAAATTTCTTTATCCATATTTTTTAATTTACATCAAAAATTTACTTTCCACAATAATATTTCTGAATTTTTTAAGAGAAAAATTTAGCCATTCATTTATATATTTATTTCTGAAAATCGGGTCCTTCCAGTTTTCCCATAAAAACCTTTGAATTTTTTTATCAACAGGGATTTCATAAAATCTTTCTTTTAAATTTTTATTATTTGTTTTTGAAATTATATGCCATGCTTTTTTTAACTCACTATGACAGTCAATAACAAAACACCCAATCATATCATCTATGAGTGCCCATCTATTTGCAGCAAGTTGGAAATCATATTTTATTGTATTCTGAATTCTGTAAGGGTTTATATCTATTTCCAGACCTGGTTCATTATAAACTTCAGGCATAACAGGAAACCTGTTAAGTGAATATTCTTTTGGTCCACCTTTTTTCCCCTTTTTCTGAATCCATAATAACTGCCCTTCATAAGTGAATAAAAAATCAATAAATTTTTTTGCTATTTCAATATTTGGTGCTCCTTTAAGAATTCCTATACAATCAGGATTTATAACAGTTTGACTTTCTGGGAAAATAAATCCCATATTTTCTTTTCCATTTACTTCTATTTGAGCAAGTGCATAAGAATCAATACATAAAGAAAAAACTGCTTCTCCAATTGATGTCTCTCTTGCTACTTCGGAGGCACTTGTTGAAAAATTTTTTGTATTTCCACCTATTGAAAGAATAGTTTTCCAGCCTTCTTCCCATCCATATGTCTGCAAAATTATCTCATACATCATATGCATACTTCCACTATGTCTGGGGTCTGCTGCTCCAATTAAAGAAAAATAACGACTATCTCCCAAATCCTTCCATGCATTTGCAATAGGTAAATTTAAAAATTTCAGTGCTTTCTTATTATAAAGAATTCCAAAACCTGAAAGTACAACTCCATACCAGTAGAAATTATCATCATAATTGGGAATTCCAGCACAGTATTTCGGTATTTTTTTTAGAACATTCTGCGGAAGTTTATATTTTTCAAGCAGTCCTTCTTTTTTTAATGTCAAGTAAGGACTTAATCCCCCTCCAAAAAACAAATCAATTCCAATTCCATCTGGATTTTTTTTAAAAAGTGATTCTACATATTTCAAATCATCAGTTGTTCCGCCCTGGTCAATCCATTCAATTTTAACCTTTTCCTTATAATTTTTCTCATACCATTCACAAAAAGCCCTCGTAAATTCAATCTTAACTCCTTCCCAGTGCGGAGAAATAATAACTAAATTTTTTTCACAATATAAAAAACTGACCAATAACAAAAAAACAAAAAAAATTTTATTTCTCATATTAAGTTTTATTTTACATTTTACATAAAAACTTTACAATAACCTTTACCCACCTTAAAGGTGGGCTTGGGGAAAGTAGGAATGACAAGGAATTTAAAGACCAGTTTTTAAAACAAAATTTTTAATTTCATAAAAAATTGAAATAAAATGAAATTTAGGGTAAATTTTTAATCTATATGGAAAACAGAATAATTTTTATTGGAGATAAATTGAGTATTGAATTTTTTTCTGCTTTTAATATAGAAACATTTTTTGCAAATTCAGTTAAAGAAGCAGAAGAAATACTTGAAAAAATTGATATGAAGGATGTAATATGTATTTTTATTACAGAGGAAGTTTTTGATGAAGATAAGTTTATGAAATTTTTGAATATGAAAAAAATGGTAGTTATTCCAGGGTTAAAGAGTAGGGAAGGAAAGGGAGTAAAAATTGTTGATGAATTGATTAAAAAGGCAACAGGTATGAAGGGAGATTAAAATGGATATAGGAAAAATTATAAAAGTTTCAGGACCTCTTGTTCAGGCAGAAGGAATGAAAACAAGTAAGATGTTTGATGTTGTGAGAGTTGGGGAGGAAAAACTTATTGGTGAGATTATACGACTTGAAGGAGATATTGCTTCAATACAGGTATATGAGGAAACAGAGGGTTTAAAAGTTGGAGACCCTGTTTTCGGTACAGGAGAACCATTGAGAGTTGAACTTGGACCGGGACTTCTTCAAAATATTTTTGATGGTATACAGAGGCCCCTATCCCAGATAGAAAAAACAGGCGATTTTATAATAAGAGGAGTTGATATACCCCCTCTTGATAGAAGTATTAAATGGGATTTTAAACCGGTTGTTAAAAAAGGCGATTATGTTGAAAGTGGGGATGTTATTGGAATTGTTGATGAAACACCTCTTATAAAGCATAAAATTATGGTACCTTACGGAGTTAATGGTGAGATTATTGAAATAAAGGAAGGAAGTTTTACAGTTGAGGAAGAAATAGGGAAAGTAAAAACTGATAAAGGAGAGATTCCTTTATACTTAATGCAGAAATGGCCTGTAAGAAAACCAAGACCTTTCAAAAAAAGATTAAATCCTGATACTCCACTTGTAACAGGGCAGAGGGTTATTGATACTTTATTTCCTATTTTAAAAGGTGGAACTGCCTGTATTCCTGGACCTTTTGGTAGTGGAAAAACTGTTGTTCTTCATCAAATTGCAAAATGGGCTGATAGTGAAATTGTTGTATATATAGGTTGCGGTGAAAGAGGAAATGAAATGGCAGATGTTTTAATTGAATTTCCACATTTAAAAGACCCTAAATCAGGCAGACCTTTAATGGAAAGAACATGTCTTATAGCAAATACTTCAAATATGCCTGTTGCTGCAAGAGAGGCAAGTATTTATACAGGTGTTACTATTGGAGAATATTTCAGGGATATGGGTTATTCAGTTGCATTAATGGCTGATTCAACAAGTAGATGGGCTGAAGCATTGAGAGAAATATCAGGAAGAATGGAAGAAATGCCGGGAGAAGAAGGTTATCCTGCATATCTTGGAACAAGGGTTGCCTCTTTTTATGAAAGAGCCGGAAATGTTATATGTTTGGCACGGGATAATAAAAATGGTTCTCTTTCATTACTTGGAGCAGTAAGCCCTCCTGGTGGTGATTTAACAGACCCTGTTGTACAGATGACTTTAAGGGTGGTAAAGGTTTTCTGGGGACTTGATGACCGTCTTGCATATCAGAGACATTTTCCTGCGATAAACTGGCTTACAAGTTATTCTCTTTATGAAAGGAATATTGAAAAATTTGTTAAAGAAAAAATTGCTTCTGATTTTATGGAAATAAGAGCAGAGGCGATATCCTTACTTGAGAAAGAAGCAGAATTACTTGAAATTGTACGACTTGTTGGTATGGAAACACTTTCTCTTACAGATAGATTAATACTTGAAATTGCTCGTTCTATAAGAGAGGATTTTTTACATCAGAGTGCTTTTGACGAAATGGATGCTTATACAACTTTAAAAAAACAGTATCTTATGCTGAAAACAATTATTCTGTTTTATCGGGTATCACTAAAAGCAATAGAAAAAGGAAGAACACTTGAAGAAATACTTAAAAATCCAGTCAGAGAGGAAATATCCAGAATGAAATATGTTCCTGAAGATAAACTTGAAGAAATAATAAAACTTCAGGAAAAAATTAGCAGTTTATTCTGAGAGTAATTTGATAAGTTCATTTGCAATTACAAAATGACCTGTTGAATTTGGATGAACTGGTTCTGGAGCGAATGTCTCAGGTTCAAAAAATTTAAGATATTCCTGAAAAATTCTGTGTAATTTTAAATGATATGTTTCGTATTTTTTACTCATTTCTTCAACTATTTCAATATATTCTATCAAATCCTTTAAAACTTTTCCCCTGAAACTATCAGTTGTATCTGTTGAAATATAAAACGGTTCAATCAGAATTATTTTACAGTCAAGTTTTTCAAGAGTTCTTTTGAGAATATAATCATATCTTTTTCTATAGTTTTCAGGTGTAAATTCAGTCCACATTTCATCTTTTCTAAGGACTCTGTGTATATCATTTATTCCGATTAAAATACTCAACCAGTCACATTTCTGATAAATAACATCATCTTCCCATCTATTTGCAAGGTCAAGAATTGTATTTCCACTTATACCCTTATTAACTATTTCTATTTTTCTTTCAGGAAAATTCGCAATAACAAGGTCAGAAAAAAGTTTTACATATCCATTTCCAAGCGGTCTGAATTGTTCTCTTCTTCCACAATCAGTTATACTGTCTCCAATAAATAAAATTTTCTGATTATTCTTTATTTTAAATTCCATTTTTTCCTCCGTTTTAAGTTTTTAAATTTATCACTTTTTTCAAATTTGTCAAATTTCAAAAAAACGTACTTCAAAACCCTTGCCTTCCAATCATTTTATCTGTCCACCTTAAAGGTGGGCAGTGGCGGGGAGGGGATAACTGCAATTCCTTCTATTTCAACAAGCCAGCCAGGGCGACATACAGATGCAGTTGTAAAAATGGTAGGTGTGTTTTTAAATCTTTCATTTATCTTCTTTTCAACAAAATAATAATCAGCAGGGTCTCTAACATATACAATAAAAATCATCATATCATTTAGAGTTGCATTTTCGTTTTTCAAGAGTGCTTCTATATTTAAAAGGGTTCTTTCTGTCTGTAAATTTATATCTTTTGGGTACATAATTTCACCTTTATTGTTTATACTTGCTGTTCCTGAAATTATTATGTGTTTTCTGTCTGAATAACTTATTGAAACACCCCTTTCAAATGTGACTCCATAAACATAAGTGGGACTTAAAAAATCAGGTGCTGATAAAAATTTTATCTGCTGTGTTTTTATTCCGTAAATTGAATACGCATCTAAAATTACTTTTGCTTTTAAGTCATAATAAGAACCACCAACTCCTGTACTTACAATATAATGTGTATTTTTTGTTAAACCGTTTTTTTCATAAATTTCTCTTCTTGCAACTACAAAGTCCCTGTAATCCGTATCAATATTCTGCAAGAAAAACCATGTTCTTATCACATTATCACTTAGTTTCATATTATTTTCATTCAAGAATTCCACATATTTTTCAATTATATTTTTTGTCTGTTCGTATATAGAATCTTTTTCTATTGAGAAAATACCACCTGTCCAGTAATGAATAATATCTTCTCTTATAATACAGCAGGTATTTTTTCCTTTTAATTCTTTTTTCAGTTTGTTTTCAGGGTCTTTTATATGATAGGCCCACAAACTTATTTTTGAATAGGGAAGAGGTGGCTGACATATCCATGAAATGCAAGTTGGATTTGAAATATTTTCTGGATTTGAAAAGTCCATTTCTCTTAAATATTCTACCTGATTGTATAAATCACTGCAGAAAAATCTTCTAAAAACAGATGTCTCCTCACTTATTCCTTTTTCTTTAAGTGTTTCAGTATAAGCATTGTATATCCATTTAAGTTGTGTTCTGAAATCTCCAAATTCTTTTGGTGTAAAACTGAAATGAAATTCTTCAACTCCTGATTTTCCTTTAAAAGAAGAATATTTTATCTCAACTGGTATTCCTTTAATTTCAATTTTATTTTTTTCCATTTTTCTCCTTTCAAATAATTTCAAACATCAATGCAGGCAGAAATCCTTTTGAACTTCTTTGTTTTTTTTGAGATGTTTCTTCCTTTGGTTCACTGAAAACCTCAATTATCAAATTGTCTGAAAATCCTTTTTTTATTTTAGGTTCTGCCTTTATTCTGAAACTTACAGTATCATTTTCAATTTTTAAATCTTCTATTGTTATTCCATCGGGTGGGTCTTTCAATTCAAGTGTAATTTTTTCATTTTCAGAATATCCTGAAATTTTACCCTCAATTTTAACTGAACCACCGGAAGGAATTTTTATAAATTTTTCATTCAAAGATATAGGTTGACTCTTAAAAAATCTGCTTCTACCAGGATAAAAGAGTAATTCGGAAGAAGGAAGAAGATGATAATATGCAAATGCCTGCATCATTTCATCTGCTGGAATTGCTTCTCTCTTTATAAGTTTTCCATTTATATTTACGGTTCCTTCAATTTTTATCCTAACAGGTTTATTAAGGAAGTTGAAATTGGTATCAGCAGTAATTGTCATACATATTTTATCCTTACCTTTTGGAATTTTATTTCCACTTAAAATGAGTCCTTCAGGACAATCCTTTAACGAAACTTCTATCTCTCCATCAAATCCATCTTTCCTAACAGCATAAATATAAAAAGGAACTGTATTGTTTGATGTAATATTTATGGCTGAAGGAACTATAAATATTTTAAAATCTGGTTTGCTTTTCTCAATTCTTAAACGATAGATATATTCATCGCCACCATGACCTTTTACATCTGTAATTTTAAAGTAATATATTCCATCATCCGGGATTTCATAATAAATATAAGAGTCGGCATGATGTGTAATTGTATCAAAACTTTTGTCAAAATAGTCATCATTTGAAATTAGAACTTTTCCAGAGGAATCCATAAGTGTAATAATTGAATCAAGTGGAAAATTTAAACGACGGCTATAAACTTCTGCAACAATTTTATCACCTTTTGAACATTTAAATTTATATATATCAATATCTCCACTTTTTGAAATTGTTCCATTTACTATTTGAGGCATTATAATTTGCATTGCATTTTTCAAACTATCATTTGGTTCTCTTTCATTTATTTCAGGTATTTCGTCCACCATATAATATATTTGATTTGAATATATACCGTTAAAGTCAAAACTTTTTCTATGAATCCCTATATCTTCTGTATCAAGTTCAACTGTTTTTTGGGGTAAATTCCATCCATATATTGAAACAATTGTTTTTTCATATCTTTCTCCACCTGGTGGGAAAATATGTGTTATGAATGGTTTTTCTCCAATAAATAATCTGTAAACAAAATCTTCCCTTCCGCGATATAGGGCATCTCTGACTTCTATCATATATTCACCATCTTTTTTTACTTCATAAAAAATTACAGGGTCTGGATTGAAATAATAATCATCTGCATATGCAATTTCTCTACCGGAAGAATCATAAAGAGTTAAAACCCCCTGAAACCATCCAGGAACAGCATCTGCCATAAAAGGAATAATTTCTCGTCCTTTAAGTTCAATAACAAGTTTTTGTCCTTTTTTTGCATTAAAATAAAATCTGTCAACATCTCCAGGAGTAATCTGACCATTTATAATTAAGGGAATATCAAAAACTTCTTTAAGTGGGTCAAAAATTGTATAGTATGGGATTTTCTCTTTTTCTTTTACTTCTTTATATTCACTTACATAGAAATTTAGAAAGTTGGTAAGGCCTAAAGGTGATTGAACTCTCAATTCATAAATTCCAGGTTCTGTATCAGGAGAAATTTCAACTTTTATCATTACTTTTTCCTGAATTGACCTTTTTATTTGTTCAGTTCTAAAAGGACCTAAAAAAGTTTCAGCAATAAATCTTAACTCCTCAAATGATTTATTTTCAAGGTTTTCAAGTAAAGGGTGTTTTGGTAATTTCACTCCATCCATTTCATAAACTATTTCTGGTTTTCTGTATTCTTTTCTATACATGTTTGTTATAATTTCTCTTAAATTCTTTGCCAGAAGTCGTTTTTGCTGGGGATTTAATGAAGGCAAAGGATTGACCTGAAGAACTTTAATTTTATCTGTTGAAAAATAAGCATTTCTTGCTCCTCTTATGTTCTGCCCTCCAACAATTATTTCAAGAGTAGTTCCTCTCTGTCCACCTGCTTGATAAACGTATCCAATAGATGGTTGATTTGTCATAATTTGAGCAAAAATAAAATTGCATGAAATTAGAAAAATTAAAAAAATACTTCTTTTATTCATACATTATCTCCTTCAGAAGTCCTTTTTTTGGTCCCTTTTCAATTGGAGGTAAAATTCTCGCATCTTTTCCAAATTTTTCAGGGAATTTTCCCTCAGGGTCAATGCCTAAAAGATAATAAATACTTCCGAGTAAATCTTTTGGATATACAGGTCTGTCAATCACTTCTTCCCCTTTTTCATCACTTTTTCCAACAACACATCCTCCTTTAAATCCACCTCCGGCAACAAGAACTGAAAAACATTTACCGTAATGGCCTCTTCCTCCATTCCATGGCGGTTCCCACTGAACTTTTGGAGTACGGCCAAATTCTCCTGATACCCATATAATTGTTGAATCAAGAAGTCCTCTATCTGAAAGGTCTTTAATAAGAGAAGCGAGTCCCATATCAAGTTCAGGAAGTTTCTGTCTCATCTGTTGAAAGTGGTTGTTATGTGTATCCCATCCCCTGTAATTTATTGTTACATAGACAACTCCTTTTTCAATCAATCTTCTTGCCACAAGACACGATTGCCCAAAAGTATTTCTGCCATACATATTTCTTACCTCTTCTGGTTCGGTTGAAAGGTCAAAAACCTTTGCAATTTCTCCTGATATTATTTCGTATGCTTTTTCTCTACATAAATCAAACCATTGAAATTCTTTACTCCAAGGGATTAATTTACCAAGTATATCTATTGAATATAAAAGTTCTTTCCTTGCATTTTTTCTTTCTTCTGATATTCCTTCAAGTACAATACCTTCAACTGCAAATGGGGTTCTGTTTGGGTCTCCACCTGTTACAAATGGTTTATATTTAGGCCCAAGAAATCCACACTCTGAAAATCTACCCTGGGAAGTTGTAAGTACAATATAAGGTGGAAGAATTCCTTTGTATCCATAGTCATATCCTTTAAATAATGAAACAACCGCTCCAATAGAGGGATAAACAAGATTTTCTTCTGAGGAATGACCTGTTTGCATTAAATATGCAGCAGTTTCATGAGCATTTATTCCATGGGTCATACTTCTTATAATTGAATATTTATCAGCAAGTTTAGCAAGATTTACAAGAAGTTCATTTATTTCTATTCCAGGAACATTTGTTGGTATTGATTTAAAAGGCCCTGTGTAGTCGTATCCAGCATTTGGTTTTGGGTCAAAAGTATCAAGATGAGACGGTCCTCCCCAAAGCCAGATTTGAATAACTGCTTTTGGTCTTATTTCTGACTGCGAATAGGATTTTTGGGAAAAATTGAAAACAATGAAAATAACCATAAAAATTTTAAAAATTTTATTCATCTTTTTCCTCCTAATGCTTGTACAAAAACTCCTTACTGTTAATTAAAGCCCATACAATATCTTCAACTGCTTGATTAAAAGATATACCCTGCTTTTGAAAATAACCTTCAAGTAGTTCAATTTCAGATTTAGATGGATACCTTGATAGTAAAGAGAGATAAATATTTTCAATTATTTTTTTTCTATCTCCTTTTGCCTCTCTCATTAATTGTCTTATATAATTACTTGATTGAATCTTTTTATGTAATTCAGATGAATTTAAAAGATACCTCATCTGTGCCTCATTTATTTTATTATTTCTTTCTGATTCAAGTCCTGTATCTCTTGGAGGCCTTCCAAATAATTCAAGAAAAGGGCCTGTTATACTACCATCCGCAAGTAAAATATTTCTTTGAGATGATGGTATGAAAGTATATGGTTCAGGGATTTGACTTACATATTCAATTCCACTTCCAGAAAATTTACATATTATATCAAGTAAAACCTCTGCCTCAAGTCGTCTTGGCAAATAATAAGCAAAATATTTCTCACCTTCAGGATTATTATCTCTCGGTATAAATGATTGCTGGTAAACTCTTGAATTAAAAATAATTTTATAAATGTGTTTTAAATCATAATTTGATTTAATAAGTTGGTTTTCAAGATAATTTAAAAGTTCAGGAATTGCTGGTGGATTATCAGGTCCTATATCATCTGGTTCATGAATTATCCCTCTTCCAAAAATCCATGACCATATTCTGTTTACAATGTTCTTTGAAAAGTATGGATTATCGGGTCTTATAAGCCAATCAGCAAAAACAGTTCTCGGGTCTTTATCAGGTGGGATTTTAATTTTATTTCCATCAGGAAAAATTGCCTCTATTGTTTCTGAATTCTCTGGATTAAAATAAACTATTTCCTCTTTCCATTCAAGAGTTTTTTTATAAGAGACCTTTGAGAAAAATTTACTCATCCCTGTTTTAATATCATCGGGCAACTTCTCAAATCTTACACCCATAAAAGTTAGAGACACACAGGAAGCAATTGAATAAGGGTCTCTTTTCCCAACCGCTCTATAAAAATTTACTGGAGGAACTCTGAAATTACTTCCACTTGAAGTAAGAAGTTCTCTAACAAATTTATCATATGGTTTATTTTCAACTAAAGAATTGAGTATCCACTTATGATATGCCTGAACTCCGTTAGGCCAAAGATTTATAGGGAATTCTGCCTTTATCCTTAAAATATCACACCATTTCATAGACCAGTATTCAGCAAATTCTTTTTTTTCAAGTAATTTATCAATAAGGACTTTTCTTTTATCAGGATTTTTATCATTGAGAAAATCAATTACTTCTTCTACCTCAGGAAGCATTCCAATTGTATCAAGATAAATTCTTCTTATAAAGACCTCATCTGAACAAGGGAAGGCATGCTTAATATTTAATTTTTCAAGTTTTGAAAAGACATATCTATCTATTTCACTTTCAAGAGTTGACCAGTTTTCCTGTTCATATAAATTTAAAGAGTTCTGGCTATTTAAAATTATTACCTGAAAAAATATCACAAAAATTAACTTCTTTATCTTTTCCATTCCATATATTTTGACTTCTAAAAACTGAAAAAGTTTATTTAAGTTACCTGAATTATTATTACCTTTTGAGTATGAAGCATGGATTTATTCTGAACATTTTGACAGATTATTTTAAAACCTCTTTCAATCTTTTTATAATTTCTTTTTTTGCCTTTTTACCGTATTCTTTATTTGCTTTTTTTGCTTCTTTTGAGTACCATTTTTCTTTACTATATTTTTTCATTTTTACACCGGAAGGATAGAATACCATCATCAGAGATGTTTCTTGTTTTCCAGCATGGTCAATTGGATATTT
>ERZ795060.978-NODE-978-length-35736-cov-6.440515_pt1 | contig 35736 bp, 22 predicted proteins | sample MGYA00375144_ERZ795060 | MGnify/ENA primary metagenome ERZ795060 (study PRJEB30189, sample SAMN05720157) | activated sludge metagenome | isolation source: anaerobic digester from wastewater treatment plant | place: Japan | collected 2015-05-15 ... | reverse complement strand
GCCAGAGCCCCGACGTCATCATGGTGGGCGAGATGCGCGACCTGGAGACGTTCACCGTGGCGCTCCAGGCGGCGGAGACGGGCCACCTCGTCTTCTCGACGCTGCACACGGCCAGCGCCCCCGAGACGCTCGACCGGATCGTGAACATGTTCCCGCCTCACGAGAAGCCGATGATCTCGCAGCGCCTCTCGAACTCGCTCCGAGGCGTGATCTCGCAGAAGCTCGTCCCACGCATGGATGGCTCCGGCCGAATGGCCGCGGTCGAGGTGATGGTCGTCACTCCCACGGTGGCGAAGCTGATCGAGGAAGGCCGTTTCAACGCCACCTACCCCGTGATCGCGGAGGGAGAGCACTGGGGAATGCAGACGATGAACCAGTGCCTCCTGCGCTACTACACTTCGGGGCTGATCTCCGCGGATGAGGCGCTCTTCGCCGCCGGCAACCAGACGGAGCTACGCCAGATGATGCGTCAGGCCCTGGAATCGGCCCGCGCCAGCCAGCGCGGTTGACCGCCCTCCCCGGGCCGATAGAAGCGCGTGGTGAGGGCCGTGGAGCAGCGCCGGTCGCCTCCGCGGCCCTTCGCTTCCGTAAATAAGCGCCCCTCCCTCAAGACATCCTGCGCCCCCAAGGGAACACCTCACACCGTTGTTCGCGCTGGTAACAGGAGAATGAGAAGAGTCTGGAGAATCCTGTGGCATAGAGACTGGCGCCCGCCGGCGAGGTATCCGGAGGAGGGCGCCGTGCCCGCACCAGGAGACGGACATGGCTCTCAACTATACGATGGATGATCTGCTTCGAGCCCTCGTAGAGCACGGCGGGTCGGACCTGCATATTCGAGTGGGCCTGCCCCCGCTCGTTCGTATCCGCGGCGACCTCACGCCCCTCAATTACCCGCCGCTCACACCGGAAGACGCGGAAGAGTTGATGTTCAGCCTCATGAATGAGGAGCGCAAGCGGAAGTTCCTCGAGACAAATGAGCTGGACATGGCCTACTCGGTGAAAGACGTCGCTCGCTTCCGCGTGAATGCGTTGCGCCAGCAGGGGTACGTCGGCGGCGTCATGCGCTGCATCCCCTATGAGATCAAGACGCTGGAGCAGCTCGGCCTCCCGCCAGTGATCAAGGATATTGTGCTGCGGCCTCGCGGTCTCGTCCTCGTCACCGGCCCCACCGGCTCGGGCAAGACGACCACTTTGGCGGCGATGATCCGCTACATCAACGAGACGACCGCCAAGCACATCATCACCATCGAGGACCCGATTGAGTTCGTGCATGAGGATATCAAGAGCATCGTCCAGCAGCGCGAAGTGCACGAAGATACCCATAGCTTCCAGAATGCCCTGAAGCACGTCCTCCGCCAGGCACCGGACGTGATCCTCGTCGGCGAGTTGCGCGACCTGGAGACGATCCACCTGGCCATCACCGCGGCGGAAACAGGCCACCTCGTCTTCGGCACCCTGCATACCACGGACGCAGCGCAGACGGTGGACCGCGCCATCGACGTCTTCCCGCCCGATCAGCAGGCGCAGATCCGCATGCAGCTTTCTGTCACCATCCTGGCGATCATCTGCCAGACGCTGTTGCCGACCGCGGACCGCCAGAGCCGCATCGCGGCGTTCGAGATCATGATCGCCACGCCTGCCATCCGTTCGCTCATTCGCGAAGGAAAGACCCACCAGCTGCCCACGGAGATCCAGCAGGGAGGCGAGCTGGGCATGCAGGCGCTCGACGGGCATCTCGTCCAGCTGCTCGTCAGCGGCAAGGTGACGTATGAGGAAGCGCTGTTGAAGTGCGGGAACCCCAAGGAGTTCGAGATGCGCGTCGAGAAGGCGTTCTCGCAGAGGGGCCTGCCGTTGCCCACGCAAATGACCTCCCAGGCGCCCGCCAGCGGGCAAGCGGGGCAGCAGCGGAAGTAAGGGCGTGCTCTACCAGGCGCGGCCACCTCTCGCCCCCCAGACACGCGGGGCGGCACCGCCGCGCCGGATCTTCGCCGAGCAGCCACGTCGTCACCCGGAGGAATGGGCATGACCGACCGAAGAGCCGAGATCGAATCCTATATGAAGTTTGTCGTCGACAGGCAGGGATCCGACCTGATCCTGAAGTCAGGGCGCCGGCCCATCGCCCGCATCTTCGGCGATATGACCGATGTCACCGGCACGCCCGTGATGCATGACGAGCTGGTGCGCGAGCTTGTCTTCAGCCTCCTCACGGACCAGCAGCGAGAGCAGTTCTTGCGCGAGTATGAGCTTGACTTCGCCCACGAGATCCCTGGGCTCGCGCGCTTCCGCGTCAATCTGATGTTTCAGCGCGGAACCGTGACCATGGTCGCTCGCGTTATCCCGTTCACGATCAAGACCGCCAAGGAGCTGGGGCTCCCGCCCGTCTGCCTCGAGTTCTGCATGAGGCCCCGCGGCCTCGTCCTCGTCACCGGCCCCACCGGCTCGGGTAAGACGACCACGCTGGCCGCGATGGTCCACCACATCAACCAGAACCGCCCCGTGCATATCCTCACTATCGAGGACCCGGTGGAGTTCGTGCACACGCCGATCAAAGCCCTGATCAACCAGCGCGAGCTGGGCCGCGACACCCACTCTTTCGCCAACGCCCTCCGCGAGGTACTCCGACAAGACCCGGATGTCATCCTGGTCGGTGAGATGCGTGACCTGGAGACGATCTCCCTCGCTGTCACCGCCGCGGAGACCGGCCACCTGGTCCTGGCAACTCTGCACACGACGGACGCCGTTCAAACCGTGGACCGCCTGATCGATGTCTTTCCCCCTCACCAGCAGGCGCAGATCCGCATGCAGATCTCCGTCAACCTGGTCGGCATCATCTCGCAGACGCTGGTGAAGCGTGCCGATGGCTCCGGCCGCGTCGCTGCCTATGAGACGATGAAAGCGACTCCGGCCATCTCCAACCTGATCCGTGAGGGAAAGACGCACCAGATCGGCTCGATGGTGCAGACCGGCCTGAAGCAGGGGATGATCAGCCTCGACCAGTACCTGGTCTATCTGGTACGCAACAAGGTGGTGTCGTATCAGGCGGCCCTCGACAAATCGCAGAACCCCAGCGAGTTCGAGACGATGTACAAGGAGGCAGAGGCGGAAAAGGCCGCGGCGGCAGCCAAGCAGCGCTGATCGCCCCCGCATCCCCGCGGCGAGAGGGCTTTTCACCGAGAGAGTGTATCCTTCTGGGGAACAGGGTCCGCCTCCGGCGTGTCCGTGCCAGCGTTGGCCGGGCTGGCGGGCACGTCGTGCTCGTGTTTGCCACCGGCCAACGCTTTCCAGGCGCCGGCTTTGGCCGGTGCGGCCCCAACGCCTCAAGCCGATGCTCCATCTGCGGCCTGGTTGGCTCTCCTCGCGGATCTGGACGAAGCGACCGTTTTCCGGTAAGATAGAGTATCGGGGCCCTGTGGCCCGGGCTCCTGCGGCCCGTGCCCGGGTTTCCCCAACCCACTCGAAGCGGGTGGGTTGTTTAAATGGGGCTATTCCCTGATCGAGCTGGCCAAGGCCTGTTGGGCCGCAACCCTCGCGGCATTCCATGGCCAGCTCAACACCATATTGCCTGGCAGAAAGAGGAGTATCCGCAGATGCCCGATTCCTTCGGCAGCCGGTCGTCCCTGCGCGTGGATGGCCGCGAATACCAGATCTACCGCCTGGATGCCCTGGAGCGCGCCGGCTTCTCGCTCGCGCGCCTTCCCTACTCGCTCAAGATCCTGCTGGAGAACCTCCTGCGCACCGAGGACGGCGTCAGCGTCACCGCGCAGGAGATCGAGGCGCTGGCGCGCTGGGATCCCGCGGCCGAGCCGAGCCGTGAGATCGCCTTCACGCCCAGTCGCGTGCTCCTCCAAGACTTCACCGGCGTGCCCGCCGTGGTGGACCTCGCGGCGATGCGCGACGCCATGGCCGCCCTCGGGGGCGACCCGCGCCGCATCAATCCGTTGCAGCCCGTCGAGCTGGTGATCGACCACTCGGTTCAGGTGGATGCCTTCGGCACGCCCGACGCCTTCCGCATCAACGCCAGGCACGAGTTCGAGCGCAATCGCGAGCGCTATGAGTTCCTCCGCTGGGGGCAGAAGGCGTTCGATAACTTCCGGGTCGTGCCTCCGGACACCGGGATCGTCCACCAGGTGAACCTGGAGTATCTCGCGCGCGTCGTCTTTGCCACCGAGAAGGGCGGGATTGTCACCGCCTACCCCGATACGCTCGTCGGCACCGATTCGCACACCACGATGATCAACGGCCTGGGCGTCCTTGGTTGGGGCGTCGGCGGCATCGAGGCGGAGGCCGCCATGCTGGGCCAGCCGATTTCGATGCTCATCCCCCAGGTGGTCGGCTTCGAGCTGAAGGGCGCGCTCCCCGAGGGAGCCACAGCGACCGACCTGGTCCTCACCGTCACGCAGATGCTGCGCGCCAAAGGAGTGGTGGGCAAGTTCGTCGAGTTCTACGGCGAAGGCCTGGCCTCGCTTTCGCTGGCCGACCGCGCCGTGCTTGCCAACATGGCCCCGGAGTATGGCGCCACCTGCGGTATCTTCCCCGTAGATGCCGAGACGATCCGCTTCCTGAAGATGAGCGCCCGGCCCGAGCACCAGGTGCGCCTTGTCGAAGCCTACATGAAGGAGCAGGGCCTCTTCCACGACGCGGATACGCCCGTCGCCGCCTACTCCGATACGCTCTCGCTCGATTTGGGCAGCGTGGAAGCCAGCATCGCGGGCCCGCGCCGGCCGCAGGACCGCGTGCCCCTGCGCGAGGCAAAGCGGCAGTTCGCCGCCGCCCTCCCGGCTCTCCTTGAGGCGGCCAAGGGCAGCGCCAGTGATATCAACGCCCAGGCAACTTGCACTCTGGATGGCAAGGAACACACGCTGGGGCATGGCGCGGTCGTGATCGCCTCGATCACCAGCTGCACCAACACCTCCAATCCCTCGGTGATGATCGCCGCCGGCCTGCTCGCGAAGAAGGCGGTGGAACGCGGCCTGAAATCACAGCCCTGGGTCAAGACAAGCCTCGGCCCCGGCTCTAAGGTGGTCACCGACTATCTGGCAGACGCGGGGCTCCTCCCCTACCTGGAGCAACTCGGGTTCCACCTGGTGGGCTATGGCTGCCTGACCTGCATCGGCAACAGCGGTCCGCTGCCGGAGCCGGTGCGCGCCACCATCGACCAGGCCGGCCTGGTGGCAGTCTCCGTGCTGAGCGGCAACCGCAACTTCGAGGGGCGCATCAGTCCGGACGTGCGCGCCAACTACCTGGCCTCGCCGCCGCTCGTCGTCGCCTACGCCCTTGCCGGGCGCATGGATATCGACCTCGCAACCGAGCCATTGGGCCATGACCCCCAGGGCCAGCCGGTCTATCTGCGCGACATCTGGCCCACCCAGCAGGAGATCACCGAGGCGATCGCGCGCTCGGTGCGCTCCGAGATGTTCGCGGCGGAGTATGGGGAGGTGTTCGAGGGCTCTGAGATGTGGCGCGCGCTCCCTGCGCCGGAGGGCGACCGCTTTGCCTGGAACGATGCATCCACCTACGTCAAGCACCCGCCCTACTTCACCGATCTGCCTGCCGAACCGGTGCCCGTGGCCGACCTGCGTGGCGCACGCGTCCTCGCCTTCCTCGGCGATAGCGTGACCACGGACCACATCTCTCCGGCCGGCTCAATCAAGAAGGAGAGCCCGGCGGGGCGCTACCTGATGGAGCTGGGCGTGCCTCCGGCAGAGTTCAACTCCTACGGCTCTCGCCGGGGCAACCACGAGGTGATGATGCGCGGCACCTTCGCCAATATCCGCCTGCGCAATAAGCTGGTGCCCGGCGTCGAGGGAGGCATCACCCTCCACCTGCCTACAGGCGAGCAGATGTCGATCTACGATGCCGCGATGCGCTACGCCGCGGAGAGCACGCCGCTCATTATTCTGGCCGGCAAGGAGTACGGCTCGGGATCCTCTCGCGACTGGGCGGCGAAAGGCCCGCGCCTGCTAGGCGTGCGCGCCGTGATCGCCGAGAGCTACGAGCGCATCCACCGCAGCAACCTGGTCGGCATGGGGATTCTCCCGCTCCAGTACCGCCCCGGAGAGAACGCCGAGACGCTCGGGCTGACCGGGCGCGAGGTCTTCGATATCGAGGGTCTGGGCGAAGCCGTGGCCAGTGGTTTCGCTGGCGTGCGTGAGTTGCGCGTCCGCGCCGTCTCGCCCGACGGCGGGAGCGTGGAGTTCACCGCCATTGCCCGGATCGATACCCCCCAGGAGTGCCTCTACTACCAGCATGGCGGCATCCTCGCCTACGTGCTCCGGCAGCTTCTGAAGGAGTAACTACGTCGCGGCCCCCGTGGCGGTACCGCCACAGGGGCCGCGCCCGTCCCATCCACTCCGAACGCGTGCGTGATGCCAGCCGGCTTCCGCGCATTCACCGGCGTGGCTTGCGTGCGCGGGCGGTCTGTGCCGGCTCCTCCGCGGCTCGGGCGTCGTCCTCGTCCGGCAGCTCTCGCTCAATGCGCAGCCCGCCATCCTCCGCGTCCTCCAGAGTGCGCGCCACCGAGCTCCAACGGTCGTACGGAAAACGAATCTGCCAGGCAAACGCCCGGCCACGCGGAGTCACATAGACCGCCATCGCCTCGTCCAGGGCACGCGCCTTGGATGTCGCCTTCAGCGAGCAGATCAACTCCAAGGCGGTGTCGCGGTTCTCCACGTAAGCAATCGCCTCTCGCGTGTTCAGGCGCCACATCGCATTCACAAGCGTGACTTCCCCTCAAGATAGCATCTGGTTGAACAGTCCGATTATAGCAAACGCATGTATGCCTGTCAACCTCAGTACCGGAAGATCGCCCCATCGGGGTCCTCCGCCGGTGCATCCCGTGTGGCCCAATTACCAAGCCGAAGGGGTGGCACAACACAGCCCATCGGTGATACCACGGATGAAAGGGCCCCACACGGATGGGCCGCGCGGGCAGCAGGAGCAACTGCCTAAGGCAGGCACTCGCGGATAGCCGGCGGCTCTCGCCAACGAGGCAAAACGACATCATCGGTGTCCGCCCCCTCATCCGTGGTATCGCTGCCGGCGTGGGGCAGAAAACCCCGCGTTTGACCTGGGGCAGGAGTGCGCCTTCGGGGGTGCGAACTGATATTGATGTGAGCGTGTGGCATGTCGCCGTGGGAACCCCGCCTTGTGTCACAGCGGATGCGCCAGTGCGCAGGCAGGAGTAGCCTGCTGCACTCGCAGTATCGCCATACAGGAGGGACAAAGAGTGAAGGTAGATCCGAGCATCTTCAAGGCCTACGATATCCGGGGCATCGTGCCCGAGCAGTTGGACGAGGAGATCGCCTACAAGATCGGGCGGGCGTTCGTGCGTGTCGTCAACGCCCAGCAGGTGGTCGTAGGAAGAGACATGCGTGTCTCCGGCCCGATGCTCTTTGATGCCCTCGCGCGCGGGATCACCGACGAGGGCGCCCATGTGCTGGACATTGGCCTCTCCGCCACGGACATCTACTACTATGCGTGCGCGACGACTGCTTCCCCGGGCGTCATGATCACGGCATCGCACAACCCAAAGGAGTACAACGGCTTCAAGATGGTCCGAGAGATGCCCTACCTCCTGAGCGGCGACGCGGGCATCCAGGATATCCGCCGGTTGGTTGAAGCCGACGAGTTTGGCGCGCCCGCGAAAACACGCGGGCAGATCCGGACCATGGACGTGCGCGAGGGCTTCGTCGCCAAGGTGCTTTCGCTCATCGATGTGGAGGCGTTGCGCCCCCTCAAGGTCGTCATCGATGCCGGCAACGGCATGGGCGGGGTGATGGCCGAAGCGGTCTACCAGCATCTGCCGGTGGAACTGGTCCGCCTCTACTTCGAGCCGGATGGCACCTTCCCCAACCACGGCGGCGATCCCTTACTCCCGGAGAACCGGCGCGAGCTGGAAAAGCGCGTGGTGGCAGAGGGCGCGCATTGCGGTTTCGCCTTCGATGGCGATGCCGACCGCTTCTTCTCCGTAGACGACCGCGGGAAGTTCGTTCCGGGCGATTTCATGACGGCGCTTCTGGCGCGCGAGTTCCTGGCGGACCATCCGGGCGCCAAGATCATCTACGACCTCCGGGCTTCGCATGCCGTGCCCAACATGGTCCGGGAGGCCGGCGGAGTGCCCCTCATGAACCGTGTCGGGCACGCCTTCATCAAGAAGCGGATGAAGGACGAGGATGCCATCTTCGCCGGTGAGGTGACCGGGCACTACTACTTCCGCGATTTCTTCTATGCCGACTCTGGAATCATCCCCTCGCTGAAGGTGATGGAGATGCTCTCGCGGCACCAGTGCAAGCTCTCGGCGCTGCTGGAGCCCCTGGAAGCGAAGTACTTCATCTCGGGCGAGATCAACGTGCCGGTAGAGAACGCCGCCGCGAAGCTGCAGCGGTTGAAGGAGCGCTATGCCGATGCCACCCTCCTGGAGATGGATGGCCTCTCGGTGGAGTATCCCGACTGGCACTTCAACGTGCGCCCCAGCAACACCGAGCCGCTCCTCCGGCTCAACCTGGAGGCGCGCACCCCGGAGATGATGGCGAAAAAGCGCGACGAGGTACTGGAGATCATCAAGGGATAACGGGAGCGCCCCGACCGGTCCTCACCCGGCTTCTCGCCGGCAGGCCCGGTTGATCGCGAGGCAAATCCTCCCCCGCTCGACTATTCTGCCCCCGTGGCCGGGCTATCTGAACGGTGGGGCGCCCGATGAGCATCCAGGCGCCACCGCCTGGCAGTCCGGCCACGGGAGCGCAAGCCGCGTCCGAAGGGACCCTTCCCCCGGGGGTGCCTCTGCCGCTGGGCCTGGCGTCACGCGCTCCTGGCGCTCGGCCGGCGCCACCAATCGTGTGAACGGAGTTCATCTATGGCTGCTTTTCTGCTCCGCTTTCTCCTGCCGGCGCTCCTCATACTCGGCACGCTCTCGCAAGCCCAGGCGGCCGCGGGAGTGCTCCTCGGCTCGTTCGAGACAGTGGAGGAAGCTGGCGCGTGGGCCGCATCCGGCACCACGATCCAGCGCGTGGAGGAACATGCCACCGATGGGCGGTTTGCTCTGCGTGTCCTCTTCCCCGGCTCTCAACAGGACACCTGGCCCGGGGTGACCTACAGGGTGGTGCCCCCGCAGGATTGGACGCCCTATGCCATGCTGTGCATGGATGTCTACAATCCGGGGCAGGACTCGGTCACCCTCTCCCTGCGCATTGACGACGCGGCGGGGAAATCGGCCTTCGCGACCGCGGCGGCCAAGCCCGGCCAGCAAACGCTGGAGTTCGCGCTCGACGGAGGCGCGATCAACCTCGGTGCCGTCGCTCGCATCTATCCCTATCGCCGCCTGCCGCGCGAGGAGAGCACGCTCTTCATCGACAACGTTCGCCTAATGACACAGGCCGACGTCCTCGCGCAGATCCGCGCCCGGCATACGGAGATCCGCCTGGTGGATACCACGCCCCCACCGGTGCCCACCCGCGAGGATCAGCGCCGTGGCTTTATCGTCTTCGCGCGCAGCATCCTGGACCTGATCTATCCGGCGAGCGTGCCGAAGCCTTACGAGATTGGCCAGCCGATCGAGGCGTTCGCCACCCCGGGCGAGTATGAACCGCTCTCCTTCGGGATCTACGCGCTCGAGGATCTCACCCTCTCCGTCACCTGCCCCGGCCTGCGCGGGCCAAACGGCGCGCGCCTCTCCCCGGAGCAGATCGACGTGCGCTCCATCCGCTGTCTCGACAAGCGGACAACCTATCCGGCCACCGAGTTTATCCACGTGCCAACATTTCTGGAGCGCCGCGAGCAGGTGAGCATTCCCGCGCGTCAGAGCCACCGCTTCTGGCTCACGGTGCACGTGCCCGACGATGCCCAACCTGGGCTCTATACCGGCGAGGTGATCCTTCGCTCCAAGCGGCGCGAGCATGCGGTTCCGATCCGTTTCCGCGTGCTCCCCTTCCGCCTACCAGATCCTCGGGGCGTGGCCTTCGGCATGTACTACACCGGCCAGGGCGTTCAGGATGAGGCCCAGCTCCTCGCCGATCTCCAGGATATGCGCCGGCACGGGATGAACACCGTTGGCCTTTGCTTCGGCATGGATGCGGCCGGGGTGACCTACGAGGATGGCCGCGTGCAGATCGCGTGGGACGGCACGTCGCGCTTCGAGCGCTTCATTGAGGGCTACCGGAAACTCGGGTTTACGGAGCCGCTTCTTCTCCTCGCGGACGTCGCCCAGGCGGTCGCCAGCCGTGGCGGCGTGACACTCGGCAGCGAGGAGTACGCGAAGCGCTACAAGGCGGTTGTGCGCGCGATCACGGAGTATGGCAAGGAGAAGGGGTGGCCGGAGATCATCTGGCAACCGGTGGATGAGCCCGCCTGGCAGGGACAAGAGGAGATGGACCGCTGCCTCTACCTGCTGAAGCTCCTCAAGGAGGCAGGGGTGCGCACCGAGACGGATGGTCCCGGCGATGCATTCCTCGAGGACGTTGCCGGCCCGCATACCGACTTCTGGAACTACAACGGGGGCTTCCCCCACGCCGAAAAGATCAACCAGATCCACAAGCAAGGCGCCTACGTCTGGTACTACAACAACGACGTCGAGGGCTACCGGCCCGAGGTGATGCGCTATGGCGCGGGCTTCCTCCTCTGGAAGACGGGCGCGGACGGCATCTACAACTGGGAATATCGCGGCCAGGGGGGCGCGAGCCTCTATAACGATCTCGACAGCCCGCGCACCGACATGGTCTATTGCTACATCCCAGAGGGGAACGAGACAGGCGGCCCCGCCACCTCCTGGGAAGCGTTCCGGGAAGGCGTCGATGACTACCGTTACATCGCGCTCTTGAAGGATCTGATCGCGCAGGCCCGGCGCTCCGGAAAGGCGGCGGTCCGGCGTGAGGCCGAGCAGGCGGATCGTCTCCTGGCCAATCTGCTCGAATCGATCGATTTCCGCGGGCGCTTGCGCGGCACTGCCGCATGGGCGAGGGCCGAGCGTGACAAGAGCGGAATGAAGACCTTCGAAGGCCCCATGAAGGTACCCAACGGCTGGAGCTTCGACCGCTACGACCGGGCGCGCTGGCAGATTGCCGAGCAGATCCTCCGACTTCGAGCCGCGTTGGGCCTTGGCCATCCGGACGAGGGAGTAGCCTCCAAGCGAGCGGCTGCCCCGAAGCCGAGCCGCGACCCGCTCGCCGCCGCCACCTTCCGGCAAAGCGCCACCACGGTGCAGACACCAAGCTCCGGCGCGCGCCGTGAGCTGACGGTCCGCCCGACGGCCTCCGCCCCGGCCATTGACGGAGACCTCAGCGATGCCTGCTGGGCATCCGCCGCCGTCGCCGATCGCTTCCGCCTTAACGACTCTGGCGTCATAGCCAGCCAGCAGACCATCGCGCGCGTCACCTGCGACTCGCGCTACCTCTATCTCGGGATCGAGTGTCAAGAGGATCTAGTGGAGCGGATCAACGCGCGGGTGACCGAGGATGGGGGCAACGTCTGGGAAGACGACTGCGTGGAGATCTTCCTCGACCCGGATGCCGACAGGAAGAGCTTCTACCAGGTGGTGGTCAACTCGCGCGGCGTGAAGTGGTTCGCCGAGGTCGGCGGCACCCAGAAATGGCAGCCGCAGATCCAGGCAGCCGCGAAGCTGGGCGACCGGCGCTGGTTCGTTGAGGTCGCCATTCCGCTGGAGGATCTGGGCTCCCGCACTGCTGTCTGGGGGTTCAACATCGGTCGCGAGCGCCAGCCAGAGCCGAAAGAGCTGAGCACGTGGTCGGGGCTGCGCGGCAGCTTCCAGCAGCCGTCCGAGTTCGGCAGCCTCCGCTTCGCCGGGAGCTTCTTCGCCCAGGTGGATCTGGGCACAGCCCAATGGGGCAACAACACCGCCCAGGTGCAGATCCGCAACGATCACGACGCGGCCGGCACGTTCCGGATCCGCGCCTATCTGGATGGCCAGGTCGCTGGCGAGACGGCACCCGTCCGCCTCGAGCCCGGCGCCACCGAGAAGCTCGCCCTTTCCTACCGGATCCGGAAGAGCGGAGAGGCCACGCGCCTCACTCTCCGGGTGGTGGATGGCGAGGAGAAGGAGCGCGCCGCCTGGGAGTGCACGCTCACGCCCACCCCGCCAGTGGAAGTTCGTCCGGTCTCCGATCTCTACTACACGACCGACGCCTACCTCCCCCTGGAAGTGGAGCTCCGCGCCGCCGCCGAGACGCTTGCCCAGTCGCGCCTGCGCGTGGAGGTGCTTGCTGGAAACAAGCGCGTGCTCCCCATCGTGGAAGTGCCGCAGCTAGAGGGAAGTAGCGGATGGGTGGTGTTACGCGCCGCCGGCCTTGGGCCCGGCGCCTACCGCGTGCGCACCACGCTGATCACCGGTGATGGGCAACGGGTGGACGCAGGCACGCACTCGTTCCAGCGGATCCCTAGCCCCTACTGAGGGGCTTCGCGGAAGACCGCCGGATATGTAGCGAGGCGCCCCGTCTCTTCGAGACGGGGCGCCTCGCTACGTTACTGGAGCGGCGTCACACCCCCAGGATCGCGCGGTAGAGGAAGATCGCAGGGCCCCGGATGATGGCTCCGACCATGCCGGTGATCAACAGCAGGACCAGCATCAGCAATCCGAACTTGTCGAACACCCTGGCCACCGTGATTGCCGTCTGGCTGGGCAGCAAGCCGAGGAGTACCTTCGAGCCATCGAGGGGTGGCACGGGGATCAGATTGAAGAGGGCAAGCGCCAGATTCAGCCAGATCAGCTGCTGCATCACCCCCGCGAAGCCATCGGCGCCCAGTTGGAGCAAGCCGGTGCGAAAGCCGACGACGCCGATCAACAGTGCCAGCAGGATGTTGGACGCCGGTCCGGCGGCAGAGACGAACAGCGAGCCCCAGCGCGGACTGCGAAAGTTGTAGGGGTTCACCGGAACCGGCTTTCCCCACCCAAACCCACCGAGGAGGATCAGAATAGTGCCAAGGGGATCCAGGTGCTTGAACGGATCGAGGGTCACCCGGCCCATGGAAGCGGCTGTATCGTCGCCGGCCCAACGAGCCGCCCAGGCATGGGCGAACTCGTGAATGGGGATGGCGATCATCAGCGCGAGGCCCAGAAAGGCCCATTCCGCCACCGTTCGCTCAAAGAGATGATCTAGCACACTTGCTCCTTATCCAGTTGCCGGGGCCACAAGCTCCTTCAACCGCTCCTGTGCATACTCCGTCTCCGCCTCCACCGAGGGGAGTTCCCCATCGAGACGGCGGTCCAGGATCTCGCGCAGCACCGTGCCGACGAGGGGGCCGCGCGGGTATCCGAGCGCGATCAGGTGATCGCCATTCAGGCGCGGGCGCACGTGCCGCAACTCGCGCAAATAGAGTGCCACGCGGTCGCGTGCCTGCTCGCTTCCCTGGACGATCACCGCAAGGAGCAACGCTTCCACGGGAAGGTCCCGGCAGGCCCAATACACCTCGCTGGCGCGCACGCCCATCTGACCCGGGGCATGCCACGGCTGCTCCAACACGGCGCAGAGCCGGGGCAATGCGAAGAGCGCCGCGCGCACGATCTCCCGGTGACGGGCCCGCAGGTGCAGGCGAGTCTCCATGAAGCGCGTTGCCGATTCCACCCCTAACGGCGCCAGCAGGATGGCGAACAACACGAGCCACCTCTCGATGCGGGCTCGGCACCCCAAATCATTATACCATGCGATCGTCGGATCCGCCCGTTGGAGGCGCTCGCGCGTTTCGCGCGTCAACTCCAATCCAGGCCAAAGCGCGGGGAATAGTCCGAGTTCATCCCACCGCTCAATGGCCAGCAAGGCGCGCTGCTCCTGGAGGGTTAGCACCACTTCCTTGCGCAACCGCGCCGGCGAGAGCCGGGCAACAACGTGGTGCTCGATGGCAGTGCGGGCGAGCCGCTCCGTGCCCGGGGCGAAGCGAAAGCCGTAGCGAGCCTCGAAGCGCACGCCGCGGAAGAGGCGCGTGGGGTCTTCGATAAAGCTCAAGGAGTGCAGGACGCGCACCCGGCCGGCGCGCAGGTCGCGCCGGCCGCGAAAGGGATCCACCAGGCGGCCGCGGGCGTAGGCGTTGAGCTGGATCGCCATCGCGTTGAATGTGAAGTCACGTCGGGCCAGGTCATCCCGCAGCGACGAGTGCTCGACAACAGGAAGCGCCGCGGGTTGTTCGTACAGCTCCGTGCGCGTGCTCGCCACATCGACGCGGAATCCATCGGGGAGCGTGAGCACCGCCGTGCCAAACCGATGGTGGAGCGCGGCATCGGCATCCAGGCGGTCGGCCAGGGCGCGGGCAAAATCGATCCCATCGCCCTCCACCACCAGATCCACATCCAGGTTCTCCACCCCGATCAGGAGGTCTCGCACGAACCCACCCACGGCAAAGACGTGGACGCCCAGCTCATCCCCTGTCTCGCCCACGCGAAGGAGGATATCGTGGACACGTCCTGGCAAGCGCCTGGCCAGGAGGTCCGCCACGACCGCCGGCGATAGACTCTCCTGCCCCCCGGCCACGCGTCCGCCGCGATGCACCACCGGGAGAGACTGGTGCAGCGAGCGGATCACATCGGTGCGCGTGATGATCCCCACGATCCGCCCCTCGTGCATCACGGGCACGCGCCCGACGCGCTCCTCAATCATCAGGCGCTCGATATCGCGCAACGAGGTGTCCGGCGACACGGGATGTACATCGCGCGACATAAAGGCGAGCACCGGGGCGTGCCCCAGGCGGTGGCGAATCGCCTTATCGATGTCGCGGCGGTCGATGACGCCCACCGGCTGGCCATTCTCCACTACCAGCATCCCACCGATGCCATAGCGCACGAGCGCCCGGTTCACCTCGCTAACGGGCGTATCCGGCGCGACGCTGCGCACCGGCCACGACATGAGGTCGCGTGCCCTTGCCCGTGGCCGGACCACCTGCTGTAGGCTCTCCAAAAGCGCGGCCTCGACCGCAACAGGATCGCCCCCCTTGATGGTGGCGGATGCGGCACGCTCGTGCCCTCCGCCGCCCAACGGTTCGAGCGCGCGCGCCACATCGATTCCCCAGGAGCGAGCGCGCGCCACCACCAGCAGGTTTTCCTGCATGCGCACGAGGACAAAGAGGGCATCGGCACCCTCGGTATCCGCGAGGCGGTGCGCCAGCAGCGCCACTTCATCGACGTAGTGTGGGACCTCGGCCGAAGTGACCGCCACGCGGGCGCCGTTGATGTCGTGGTAGCGGACGTGCGCTAGGAGGTCGTTCATCAACGCGCGCTGGTCGGGCGTCAGGCCACGAATGAGGAAGCCGGAAACGACTTCCAGGTTGGCGCCCTGGCGGAGGAGCCAGGCGACAGCGTCGGCGTCCTGCGGGGTGGTGCTGGGAAAGGTGAGCCCCCCCGTATCCTCGTAGATGCCCAGGAGGAAGAGCGTCGCTTCAAAGGGGGTAACCGGCAAGTCGCGCGCGCGAATCTCCTCGACCAGAATTGTGGTGGTCGCCCCATAGCGCTTGACCACAGCGCGCTCCGGGTTGAGATCGCCACTATCCTGGTGATGATCATAGACGATCACGCGCACATTAGGGCGGAGGGCGACCTTGCCCAGGTCGCCCAGCCGTGAAGAGGATTGCGTCTCGACCACCACGAGCGTGGTCACCGCATCCAGGTCTACTTCTTTCAGGCTGCGCAGGTCGAGCAGCTCCTGGTGCAGGCTGAGGAACTCCGCGGCGTTGCGATCGGCGCCGCCGGAGAGCACGGGAAGGGCGTGCGGATAGAGCCGGCTGGCCGCGATCACCGACGCGAGGGCGTCGAAGTCCGCGCCCACATGCGTGGTGATCACGTCCATTGAGCCGGCACTCCCTACTTCGGGCGCGCTAACCGTGCGGGCATCACATCATGCCGCACCAGATCCTCCAGTGTCTGGCGCTCGACGATCACGTCGGCCTGGCCGTTGTGCACCAGCACCACCATCGGATGCGTGAAGCGATTGTAGTTGCTCGCCATCGCGTAGTTGTAGGCGCCGGTTGACTGAACGGCGAGGATGTCGCCAGGCTCCGGGCGCGCCACCCGCACATCCTGGAAGAGCGTGTCCGTCTCGCAATGCTTGCCGGCAACGGTGACGGTGAGATCCGCCGGCTGATTGGCCTTGTTGGCGACGAGCACCTCGTAGACCGCGTCGTAGAGCGCGGGGCGCGGATTGTCGGAGAGGCCGCCATCCACCACCACATAGGTGCGCACGCCAGGGATCTCCTTCACCGGGCCGATGGTGTAGAGGGTCGTTCCAGCCTCGCCGACAATCGAGCGCCCTGGCTCCTGGAGCAGGCGCGGCCGCGGCAGGTTGTGCTCCTTCAGGCAGCGATCCAGCGTGCCAACCACCACATCCGCGTAACTCGCGATCGAGGGGGGTTCGTGGCTGGAGAGGTAGCGAATCCCCAGGCCACCGCCGATATCCAGCTCCTCGGCGACGTAGCCAATATCCTCGCGGAACTGGGCCAGAAGCTCGACAGCGATCTCAATCGCCTGCCGGTGCGCTTCCAGGTCGAGAAGCTGCGAGCCGACGTGGAAATGGATACCGCGCACGTTCAGGTTCGGGTGGGCAATGGCGCGCTCGATGACGCGGGCGGCCTGGCCGTTCGGAACCTCAAAGCCAAACTTGGTATCCACCTGGCCTGTGCGGATGCGAGCGTGGGTGTGCGGATCGATACCCGGAGTGATACGGAACAGCACATCCACCTGCTGATCGCGCTCTTTCGCGAGCGCGATGAGCATCTCCAGCTCCAGCTCATTGTCGACAATGATGCGGTGAACGCGCGCGTCGAGGGCCATCTCCAACTCCGCGCGCGACTTGTTGTTGCCGTGCATGAAGATGCGCTCCGGCGGGAAACCGGCCATCAGGGCAGTGTGTAGCTCCCCTGCCGAAGCCACATCGAGGCACATCTCCTCCTCGGCGAGGAGTGCGCACATCGCCGTGCAGAGAAACGCCTTCCCGGCGTAGATAATATCGTTTTCTGGATACCGGTCAGCAAAAGCGCGCTTGTAGGCCCGGCAGTTCGCGCGCAGCAGCGCCTCATCCATCACATAGAGCGGAGTGCCAAACTCACGTGCCAGCGCCACGGTATCGCAGCCACCGATCTCAAGGTGACCTTGTGCGTTGATGCGTTGTGTGCCCAGTAACACCCTTATCCGACTCCTTCTCGTCGTAGCTACCGCCCTCATCCAGCCGCTCCGTGCCCAAACCAGAGAGAAGGCTGGGATCCATGATGGGAGAGCACGATCAATATGATGGACCAGATGACAAGCCAAGCGGCTCGCCGCCCTCAAGAGCAGATCAAACCCATACGGCTCGCGCAGGGCCGACGCGGCGCACCGCGGCACGGAACGCCCGTAGTCTAACATAAGCCAAGGGGCAGAGTCAAGGCAGGGGTGCCGCACGCGCCGGCGCCGGAGGTGGACGGGGCGCCCTGGCTCGCGCGCGGAGCCGGCAGCTCCGCGCGATGCCTCCGGCTCATGGGATTCCGACATAAGGAATCCGAAGCCTCGGAGGCAGCGCGCAACCCGGCGCGCGGCGATAAATCACCGCGCTGCTTGCGAGCGAAGCCCTGCCGGGCTGGGTTGGGGATACTCCCTGATGTCTCAAAACGGCGGCGGCTGGGAGGAGAAGCCCCGAGGGGCTTTGCCGGAAAGCAGCGCGGAGCTTCGAGCTCCGTGCGTGAGGGCGGCCTTCTCCTTATGTCGGAATCCCAGCTCCAGTATCGCTTCGCGTTGACGCTCCTCCGGTAATCTGCTATACTGAGCGTGGTGGCGCATACCATGCGCCGTGGACAGGTATTGACGCAAAGATGCCCAACTTGGACGCTATCCGGGCTTCCACGCCTGGACGTATCTGCCTCTTCGGGGAGCACCAGGATTTTCTCGGCCTCCCCGTGATCGCAGCCGCTATCGATCGACGCTTCACCATCACCGGCACGGCGATAGACGAGCCCATCTTCCGCCTCCGCATGCCAGACCTGGGTACGGAGGTCGTGATCCCGGTCCCCCAGGGAGAGTTGCCCTACACGAGTGAGCGAGACTACCTCCGCTCTGCACTCAACGTGCTCATGCGGGAGGGCTATCAGATCACCCGGGGCTACGACTGCACTTTCCGCAGCACCATCCCGATCAACGCGGGCACTTCCAGTTCGTCGGCGATGATCCTTACCTGGCTGCGGTTCATCCTCGCCTCACTAGGCGTGCGCGAGTTCGACGGCGAGCGCCTGGCACGGTTCGCCAACTTGGCCGAGGTGCTGGAGTTCGGCGAGCCCGGCGGTATCATGGACCACTTTACCTGCAGCCTGGGCGGCACGCTCTACATTGATTGCCGTGAGCCTGCGCGGTGGGAACGCCTGCCGGCGTTGCCAGATGGCTTCGTGCTGGCCGACTCGCGAACGCGCAAAGAGACCACCGCCGTCCTTGCCCAATCCAAACGCGACGTGCTCACTGGTATCGACACGCTGAAGCGAAAGGTGCCGCAGTTTGACCTTCACCACACTCCGCTGGAGGAAGCCGAGGAGTACCTGAAGATCCTCCCAGAGCACCAGCGGCGGAAGGTGCGCGCCAATCTGGTGGATCGCGACATCCTGCGCGAGGGCTACGCGATGATCAAGAGCGGCTCGATAGATCCCGACCGCTTTGGCGCACTGCTCACCGAGCACCAGCGGCAGCTCAGCGAGGGCCTGGGCGTCTCGACCCCCAAGCTGGACCGGATGGTCGAAGCCGCCATCGCCGCGGGTGCTAAAGGCGGCAAGCTGAACGGCTCGGGCGGCGGTGGGGCCATGTTCGCCTACGCCCCGGGGTGCCAGGAGGCGGTGGCCGCCGCGCTGGAGGAAGCGGGCGGTGAGGCATACATCGTCCGCGTGGATGAAGGCACTCGTCTGGAGGAGATCTCGTGAAAGGTGTGATCCTGGCCGCCGGAATCGGCAAGCGGATGCGCCCCGTCACCGACGTTGTTCCCAAGCCGATGGTCCCCATCGTGAACCGCCCGGTGCTGGAGCACGTGACGCGCGGCCTGGTGGCCGCGGGTGTCGAAGAGCTGCTCGTCGTCGTGAATTATCGCGAGGAGCAGATTCGCGAGTACTTCGGCGATGGCTCGCGCTTTGGCGCGCGCATCACCTACCTGCACCAGGAGAACCCGGCCGGTGGCACCGGCGCCGCCGCGCTGCTGGGCGAGGAGTTTGTTGGCGACCAACCCTTCGTGCTCACCTTTGGCGACCTGATGCTGACGCCATCCAACTACGCCGATCTGGTCCAGGGCTTTCGCCAGAACCCGGGCGCTGGACGGATCACCGTGAATTGGATTGAAGACCCCTCGGCGGGAGCGGCCGTCACCATCGGCGAGAAGGAGCGCATGGTCAAGATCGTGGAGAAGCCGCCGAAGGGCACCGCCGAAAGCAACTGGAACAACTCCGGCATCTTCGTCTGGACCCCGGCGATCTTCGATGCAATCCGGCGCGTCCCCCTCTCGCCCCGCGGCGAGCTCGAGCTGACAGCAGCGATCCAGCTTCTCGCCGACGAAACAGGGAAGGTGACCGTCTATCAACTGCACGGTCTCTGGTCAGACGTGGGCAATCCGGCAAAGGTCCTGGAGCTGAACCGAACAATCCTGAGTGACGCCTCGCTGGGCGTGCCGGTGGAGCGCGGCACCTATCCCAGCGCGGTCATTGACGCCAACTGCGCCGTGGCCCCGGATGCGGAGCTAGGCCGGTGCGAGATCCATGACTTCACCTGTGTCGCGGCGGGGGCATGCGTCCAGGATGGGGCCGTGCTTCGAAGCTGCGTCCTTCTCCCGGGCGCTGAGGTTGGCGCAGGGTGCCGGCTGGAGAACGCCATCGTCACGCCGGGCGCCCGCGTGCCGGATGGCCAGACACACCAGGGCACGCCGGAACAGCCGGCGGTCATCCTCTAATCGATGTTCATCGTCGACACGTGGCCGCAAGCCCTCGCCCTTGTGGCGGGCGCCATCCTGATCGGCATCTCGAAGGCAGGTTTCGGGGGCGGGCCGGGCATGTTGGTACCGCCCCTGCTCGCCCTCTTCATCGAGGACGCGCGGATCGCCGTCGGGCTGCTCCTGCCCCTGCTCCTGGCAACGGACGTCTTCGCCCTCCGCTTCTATTGGGGCCGCTGGGACAAGCGAAACGTCGTGCCGATCCTGGGAGGTGCCGTCATCGGCATCGTGGCGGGCACGGTGCTCCTCGACGAGCTCGACCCGGACCAACTGCGCAAGGCGATCGGCCTGCTCGCCATCGTGCTGGGAGGAACGCAGCTCCTACGCAACCGCCTGGTACCCGCGAGTAAGGTGATGCGCCCGATCCCCTGGCTGGGAGTCGCCGCAGGCATCATCTGCGGCATCGGTTCGACGCTGGCCCACCAGGGGGGAGTGCCGGTCACCCTCTATCTCCTGCCGCAACAGCTCGATGCCGGCACCTTCGTCGGCACGACGACCGCCATCTTCTTCTTCGTGAACGGCGCTAAGCTGGCCCCCTACATCGCGCGTGACATGATCCCCAAAGAGGCGCTCTTCACGGATCTCTGCCTGCTCCCGGTGGTCTACCTGGGCACGCTCCTGGGCGTCCGCCTGAACAAGGTAGTGCCACGCGAGTGGTTCCTCCGCGTGATCCTCTGGTTCGTCCTCGCCGCAGGCTTCAAGCTGTTACTGGGATAAGCCGCCTGGAACGCTATCAGAAGAGGCTCAGCCGGAGCGAGAAGCCGTCCGTATCGATCCCGGCCAGTTCCTCGGTGATGCGATAGGACGCTGTCAGCGAGATGAAACGGGCCAGGCCCAACTGCACTCCCGCGGCGATACTCGGGGTGAAGTCCCACTTGCTGATGTTCCGGCGATCCGATTTGATATACCCTGCGAAGAGGCCTGCCGAAGCAAAAGGCCGGAACCGGCCGATGGGCGCCGTCCAGACCTGGACGCTCGGTCCGAGGAGCGTGAACTGCGTGTTCCCCGAGAAGGGAGTGAACTCGCTCGACGCGTTGATCCCCTTCAGAGTGAAGGCCACGCCGGCGACGCCTACTCCCAAACCGTAGCGGATGAAATCTGCCTCATGGTACCATAGCACGTCATCCAGGGCATCACGGGCGGCATCGGATGTGAAGAAGTAGCCCCCGGGCACCAGGAAGCTGCCCAGCCGGCCGATGAACCCGGCTTCAAACCCCGTATCGGCGCGCGCTGGCGCCGGGATCAGAAGCGCCAGACCGAGCGCCAGCGCGACCGTCGCCCATCGCGCGGCGGATAGCGCCCGGCGCAACCCGAGGCCTGCCCACTCTCTGCACTCCGCACTCTGCACTCCCATGCGCTTCTCCTTCCCTGCCGCCGCAACACCCTCGCGGCCTAGAAGAGAGATACCCGCCAGGAGCACGGGCCAAACGAGAAGCCGGGTACAAGCCACGGGCCCGGTTCCAGCCGGCGCCCTCCTTGCTGGGCGCACTCGAACAGGAGCCGGGCCCGTCACACGATCTGCGTGGCGTTAGGGGAAGAAGATCAGAAGCTGCCGCTGAACGGTGTCTTCCACATGCGGCGAGATCCCTACCTTGCGCACGCGCGAGTTGGCATCCACGGCGAACGCCAGCGTGTTCTTCGAACGGATGAGCGAGGATGGGAGGTCGAGATCGACAAACCCGCCCTTCTCATCCGTGCTGGCGGCGGTTCCGATCGGCTCGCCATTCAGGTACACCACTGCCTTGCCGGTCACCTCCACGGTCGCCTTCCAGTGCAGGATCCAATTCTCCAGCGCCGGCACGGAGAAGCCAATGCGGTACCAGCCCGCGGTTTTCGCCTTGTCCAGGCGCACCTCCGGCCACTTGGAATCGTCCAGGTCCGGTTGCGCGTTCTCGGCGGTCTCCGCCGCCAGCCCCGCCTTGTGCCGCGCGCGGTCGAGCACCTGGACGATGGGCGTCTTGGTCTCCACACCGAGGAGAACGGGCGACTGGAGGAAGAAGGAGAGCACGCCGGTCGTGGCATCAAACGCCGTTTTCGCTCCCCGGCTGTCCACGGCAAGGTAGCGCGGCTCCTTCGGCAACACCATGGAAACCGCCGACCGGCCCTGCTGCAGGAAGACGGGCAGGCCGATCTTCCCTTCCAGCGTGGCATCCTGGCCCACCAGGTAGGCGCTGGTGATCATCGGCACGGTGCCATCGCCATAGCGGACGCTCCAGGTGCGCTGGGCGCGCTCCGTCGGCACCACTCCGAGGACCAGCTTCTCGCCGATGACCATGAAGCTCTCGGCGAAGGAGGGCACCACGCTCACGGTCAGGGTGCGGCTTGCCGCGTCCCAGACGGGCTCGATGGGGGCATTCCGGATCGCCGGTTTCTCCGCGCCTTCCAGCTTCAGCGCAATCTCGTTCAGCCCGCCGTCATCGTCGGTCACCAGGATCACCGTCCGCTCGCCCACCTGGTAAACCCCATATACCTCGCAGGTGCTGTAACGGATGGTCGCGCCAGGAACCGGCAGGTTCAGGGGAAGAATACGCACGCCGGCGCCAAAGCTACGCAGCGAAAGCCCCTGGGTTCGGGGCACGGTCATCTTTTCGCCCGATTCTGGATCCGTATAGGAAAGGTGGAAGCGCTGAACGGGCTCCGCCGGGGCGCGGACGAAGAGGAAACCCTGGCGCCCCAGATTCCGCTGGGTCACCGAGATGCCCGCCGCATCGGCGGCGGCGCCTTCAGCGGGCTGGGCCTTCGCCAACGGGTCGCCCAGGCAGCGAGCCACCTGGCTGAAGAGATGGGCTTCATAGTAGGCAATCGGGAGCGCGCCCCCACGCCCGTGATGCACGACGGCAGGCGGCACGTCATCGATGGAGATGAGAGGCGGCGCGGTGCCGGCAAAAGGCTGGTCCCAGACCAACGCGGTCGCGCCCTCGGCCAGTGCGACGCGCAGGGCAACGCTGACCTCCGGCTCCCGATAGGGGCGCTGGGGGTCGCGCTCGCTCGTCACCTGAGTAGTCACGCCTTCGGCTACCGGGAGAGCGCACTTCAGCGCCTGCGCCGCCTTGGAAAGCTCGGCCGCGCCCCCCTGGGGCGAATCGGCGCGCGCCTGGAGCCACAGGATCGTCTCAGCGTGCTTCTCGAGCACGGGCTGAATCGGTGCCAGCCACTCGCGCCAGAGACCAAATGGGTCGTCAATGGGAGGCCCGATGATCGCCTTCAGCCCCGTTTCGGCCACCTTCGCGAGGAACGCATCGAGGTCAGCGACCGCGAGGCTTCCCTCTTTGCCCACATTCCACGGCACACTGACATAAACGGCGTTGAAGCCGCCCCGCGCGACGCGCAGCAGCACCTCGCCCCACCCCTCACGTTCTGCGGGCTGGGGTTCGAGCGCCGCCGCGAAGACCAATGCCGGCGCGCCCGCCACCTCCGGGCGCTGCACGGTGCGCATCAGGATGTGGGACACCGAACTATTTGCCGCCGCGCTCGGCGCTGCAATTCCCAGGCAGAGCAAAGCGGCCGCCAGCGCCATCGTGAGCCTCATCCGTTGTTCCTTCCTACTGAACCGCCATCGGCATGAGCACGTAGAGATACGACCGGCCGTCGGGGACCTCACCCTCAAAGACGGGCTTCATCACGCCGGGGTTCAGCGCGCCTGTGAGCTCGATCACCACAGATTCCGTCTCGGTGATGCTGAGCATATCAATGAGGTAGCGCACGTTGAAGGCGATCTCCACCGCGTCGCCCTCGTGCCGGGCCTCGATCTGCTCGTGCGCGCGTCCCACTTCGCCGGCCTCGGCGGTGATATCGACCAGGCCACCTTCCACCGTGCGCAGCACCACACGGTTGGCGCTCTCGCGCGGCAGGATGCTCGCGGCGCGCCGCAGGGCAGCCAGCAGCTCCTCCGTGTTGAGCGTCAGACGCTTCTGGCATTCCTTCGGGATCACCCGCTCGAAGTTCGGGAACTGGCCGTCGATCAGGCGGGAGACGAGCGACATTCCCTCCATGCGGAAGAGGATCTGGTTGCGCGTGGCGTGGATCTGCAGCTTTGGCCCCGACTCAATGTCCAGGACGCGCGCCAACTCGCGCAACGCCCGCGCCGGCACGATGACACCACTATCGAACCCGGGTCCGTCTTCCCCCTCGGCACCCAGGACCATAGTCGGCGCCGGCATCGTGGAGACCGCCAGGCGGTGCGTGTCCGTCGCCACCATCTTGATAAAGCCATCGCCGAGCACTGCCAGCGCGCCCGTCAGCAGCGCCCGCGTCTCATCGGTGGAGACGGCGAAGATCGTCTCGTTGATCAACTGGCGCAGCAGGGCCTGCTCCACCTCTACGGCACGCCCATCCTCGACCTCGGGCAGCTTCGGGAACTCCTGCGCCGGCAATCCGCGCAACACATACTCGGAGCGAAGGCACTTCAACTCGATCACGTTATTCTCATCGACCGAGAGAGCAACGTCCGTATCGGGAAGCGAGCCAAGGATATCAATCAGGAGACGCGCCGGAACCGTCACCGCGCCCTCGACATCCACCGAGGCCGGTACGGTGACATCCATGCCAATCTCAAAATCGGTCGCGACCAGACGCAGGCGATCCTCGGACGCCTGCAACAGTATGTGGCTGAGGATCGGCAGCGTGCTTCTTGCGGATACAACCCGACCGACCGTCTGCACCCCCTCATAGAGGTCTTTACGCCTGCAGAAAACCTTCACAGTTCTGCTCCTTCCAATCCGTGAGGCGGCCGCAGCCACCGCGCGGCCGCGCAGTCAAGCCGCGTCCGGCACCCGCGGTGAGCTTCGCGACGTGACGGTGGTTCGGCTGGAGCTGCGAGGGGATTTGTGAAACCCATATGGGTGGAGTTCGCCGGGCGCATGCCCTCCTCCTACCGGAGGCGGTCTCCCCGGGTGGCATTTTGTGGACCTTGTCACGGACCGGCCGCCCTCCGCCGCGGAGACAATGCCACCGGCTGCCTCCGCGGCGGGCCGATGCCGGCTTAGCGGACGGTTTCGTCCGGCGAGATGACGCGAACGGGCCCCAGGCCGGCCATGGATTCGCGCAGCTCCTTCGCCGGGCCGACGGCCACGATCACCAGCCGGTCCGGGTGCAGGTGGGCTCTCGCAACGCGGTGCACATCGGCGGCGGTCACGGCGCCAATCTCGCGCGTGTAGGAGCGCAGGTAGTCCTCGGGAAAGCCGAGCACGTCCAGGAGCGCCTTCTCCCTGGCAATCTGGAATGGCGAGGTGAAGCGCGCCACGAAGGAGTTGACCAGCGCGCTCTGCGCGTCGCTCAGCTCCAAGGGGGCAACGGGTTTCTCAAGGAGGTCACTCAGCGTCTGGCGCATGGCATCGACCGCGGCCCGGGCCGAGGCGACCTTCGTCTCCGCGCCCATCTCGAAGACCCCGCGGTCGCGCCCCTCGCCCAGGTAGCCCCAAACGGCGTAGGCCAGGCCCTTGCTCGAACGCACGTCGCGCATCAAACGCGAGGAGAACCCACCGAGCCCGAACAGGTGGTTCATCACGCGCACCGGGTAGCGATCCGCGTTGTCCCTGGAGATGCCCAGGTGCCCGACGCGAAGGTTCGCCTGCTGGGTCTCCTTGGCCACGATGATCACCTCGGGTCGCGCCTCATCCTTCACCGGCTCCGGCTCAGGGAGTTCGAGTGTGCGGCGCTCCCAATCGCCCAACCAGCGCTCGACGCGGCGCGCCATCTCATCCACGCTCATGTCGGCGGCGATGGCGAGGACCGTGTTGTTGGGCGCGTAGGTGCGCTGGTGGAAGCCAACGAGATCCGCGCGCGACAGCTTCTCCACCTCGGCGATGGTCGGCTGGCGAGCCCATGGGCTCTCCTTGCCGTAGAGCGCCTGCGCGAAAACACGGTTGGCGATGCTGGCTGGCTGGTCGTTTTGTCGGCGGATCCCCTCCATCATCTGGGCCTTGGCGAGGGCAAGCTTCTCCTCCGGGAAGACGGGCCGGCGCAGCACCTCGGCGAGCACTTCCAGGAGCGCATCCGCGTCCTTGCTCAGCGCGGATCCGGAGACGGTGGTAAACTCGTCGCCCACCGAGACCTCCAACTTGCCACCCACGAACTCCAACTTCTCATCGATGGCGTCGCCCTGAAGCCGCTCGCTGCCACCGGTGCGCATCACCGTAGCGGTGAGGCGCGCCGTTCCCACCTTGCCGGCCGGGTCGTAAATGGAACCGGTCTTCACGTAGGCTTCCACCCGGAGAAGCGGGAGTTCCCGATCCTCCATCAGATAGAGCGTCATCCCGTTGGGGAGGGTGCGCTCGACCGGCTCCGGTGGAGTGAAACGCAGCTCCGGGTACTTCAACGTGCTCGGATGCGTGCGCGAGAAGGGGTAGTCCGCCCTTGCGGGCGCGGGCATAGGAAGCATCAGCGAGAGTATCGCCAGCAGCGCGTAACGTGTCATTGCCCCGCGCTCTCCTTCCTCACGAGTGTGGCCACGGTGCGGTTCTCCGGAACGAGGTATTTCCTTGCCACCCGCTGGAGATCCTCCGGCGTGATCTGGGCGATCATCTCGCGCCAGCGTGTCAGGTAGCGCCAGTCGCCCACCACGGCCTCGTAGTAGGTGAGCTGCGAGGCCAGACCCCTGTTCGACGACAGGCCGCGGACGAAATCCGCATCGAGCTGGTTCTTCACCTTCTGCAGCTCGCGCTCCGGAACCGGCTCTCTCATCAGGCGCTCGAACTCCGCGTAAATCGCCTGCTCCACCTCGCCGGTGGTGTGTGGGGCGAGCGGATAGGCCTGCACGCCCCAGAGGTTGGCGTAACGGCTGCCCGGCCCGCCCAATCCCCCCACGCCCGCCGCAATGCGCTTCTCCTTCACCAGCGATGTGTAGAGGCGCGAGGTGCGCCCGCCGGCAAGGAGACCATGGAGCACGTCAAAAGCGGTGTCATCCGGGTGCGGCGCCGTGGGCTTGTGGTAGGCGATCATCACCTGGGGCTCCGCGTCGAAGACGACGTTCACGCGCCGCTCGCCAGCCTGGGGCGGCTCTACGGTCACCACGGGCGGAGGCGGCGGCCCCGCCGGGATTCCCCCGAAGTACTTCTCCACGACCCGGATCGCCTGCGGGATATCGATATCGCCGACGAGAGCGGCGACAGCGTTGCCCGGCACGTAATACGTCTTGTGAAACGCGCGCGCCTGGTCGGCGGTCAGCGATTGGATATCGGACATCCAGCCGATGATCGGCACCCCGTATGGATGCGCGGTGTAGGCGGTGGCGACGAGTTGCTCGTACAGCTTGCGGTCGGGGCTGCTGTCATAGGTGCGCCGGCGCTCCTCGGCGACGACGTCGCGCTCGACATAGAACTCGCGCAGTACCGGCTCCGCCATGCGCTGCGACTCCATCAGCGCCCACAGCTCCAGCCGGTTCGAGGGCAGGCTGACGTGGTAAGCCGTGATATCCTTGCTCGTTCCGGCATTGAGACCGGCGCCGCCATTGCGCGTGTAGATTGCCGAGAACTCCTCGCCGTCGCTATACTCGCTCGCCTGCTCCTGGAGACGCTTCATCTCACGCTCGAGCGCCTCGATCCGCTTCTCGTCGGCCGCGCTGCCGCGCGCGCGCTCGCGTGCCAGGTCCTTCGCGACGCGGTCCATCGCATCCAGGAGTGGCTTCTCCTTGCGGTAGTTGCGCGTGCCGATGGCGCGCGTTCCCTTGAACGCCATGTGCTCCAGCATGTGTGCCAGGCCAGTAGCGCCCACCTGCTCATCCACGCCACCCGCGCGAAAGACGATCTCCCCAGTAAAGATCGGGGCGACGCGCCGTTCCACGAAGAGAAACTTCATCCCATTTTTCAGGGTGTGCTCGACCACTCTCTCCTCGAGCGGTTGGGCGGCGGCCGGCAGCGCGGATACCAGGGTGATGATCACCAGGATCATCCAGCGCCATGCCGGGCACCGCAGTCGATTCCCCATCGGCTCTCTCCCTTCCAGGCAGTGGCTCGTCTGCCGCACTCTACCACGAACCATCGCGGGAATCCTCTTCGATTCCAAGACACGCGCGCCTGCGTCGGGGATCCCCTCTCATGGACCAGACGGCAACGCATCCCGCCAGGTGCTCGCTCTGTTAGGGCCCGCGGGCAATAGCCGCGAGCGCCTGTCTGTTGCTTGACGCTGCCAGGGTCCTCGCCTATAATGAAGCCGGCAGTCACTTCTTCGTTAACACCAGGGAGAGCATGACACCAGCCAGGCAAGAGAGGGAATCGACGGCGGCGATGCGTCCCCGGCGGCGGATCGTGGTTCGGGGCACCGTGCAGGGCGTCGGGTTTCGGCCCTTCGTCTATCGCCTGGCATGCTCGCTCAACCTCACCGGCTGGGTGCGCAACGGGCCGGACGGCGTCGCGATTGAAGTGGAAGGCCGCCCGGACGACGTGGCGCGCTTCGTGCCGCGGCTCCAGGCTGAGCTCCCTCCCCTCGCCCGGCTCACCCATCTCGAGGAGATCCCGCTCGCCCCGGAAGGGAGCACGGAGTTTTCGATCCGCGACAGCGAAGAGGGCGTCCGGCCCACCGCGCTCATCCCCGCCGACCTCACCACGTGCGAGCAGTGCGCCGCGGAAGTGGCCGACTCGACTAACCGGCGCTATCGCTATCCTTTCACCAACTGCACCGATTGCGGGCCGCGGTTCACCATCGTCGAAGGCGTGCCCTATGATCGGGCACGCACCACGATGCGCGCGTTCACGATGTGCCCTGAATGCCGGGCCGAGTATGAAGATCCGCGGAGCCGGCGCTTCCATGCCGAGCCGAACGCGTGTCCGGCCTGCGGGCCCCGCCTCTGGCTGGCGCGCGCCAGGGAACGTTCGGCTGTAAAGCCAGACGCCTCTTGTCCGGATCCGATCGCCGAGGCCGCGCGCCTGCTCCACGCCGGCAAGGTGGTCGCGGTCAAGGGCCTGGGCGGGTTCCACCTCGCGTGCGACGCGCGAAACGAGGACGCGGTGCGCCAGTTGCGCCGCGCGAAGCGACGGGAGGCCAAGCCGTTCGCCATCATGGCACGCGATCTCGAAGAGGCAGAGCGCCACTGCCGGATCTCCGCCGCCGAGCGCGAGTGGCTCCTCGCGCCGGAGCGCCCGATCCTACTGCTCGAGCGCCGTTCGGATTCGGAGATTGCCGAATCGGTCGCCCCCCGGCAGCGCTCGCTGGGCGTGATGCTCCCCTACACGCCGCTCCACCGGCTTCTCCTCGAGGCCGCGCCGCCGGCGCTCGTGATGACGAGCGGCAACCTAAGCGAAGAGCCAATCGCGCACGACAACGACGAGGCGATGCGTCGCCTGGCGGGCATGGCCGACGCCTTCCTGCTGCACGACCGCGCGATCCAGACGCCGTGCGACGATTCGGTGGCACGCGTCTTCCGCGGCCAGCTGATGCCGATCCGGCGCTCGCGCGGCTTCGTGCCGCGCCCAGTGCCCCTGCCGCGCGCGCAACACCCCGTCCTCGCCTGCGGGGGCGAGCAGAAGAACACCTTCTGCCTGGCACGCGACGCCGAAGCCATCCTCAGCCAGCATGTCGGCGACCTGGACAACATCGAGACGCTCGACTACTATGGCCGGGCGATCGAGCATTTTCGCGCGCTGTTCCACGCTACGCCGGACGTGGTGGCTTACGACCTCCACCCGGAGTACCTCTCGACGCGCTACGCGCTGGATGCCGCGTGCCAGGGCCACCGCGCCATCGGCGTGCAGCACCACCACGCGCACGTGGCGAGCTGCATGGCGGAGAACGGCCTCGATGGCACGGTGATCGGCGTGGCGTTCGACGGCACCGGCTACGGCACGGATGGCACGCTCTGGGGCGGCGAGATCCTGGTGGCCGGGTATGCCTCGTTCAGGCGTGTGGCGCACCTGCGCCCGGTGCGCCTTCCCGGGGGGGCCGCGGCGATCCGCCGGCCGGCGCGCATGGCGTATGCCTACCTGCTGGACGCCTTCCCTGCAGACGAAGCTGAGAAGCTGGCGCACGAGCTCCTGCCAGGATTGCCCCAATCCGAGCGGGAGGCGGTTGCCTGGCAGGTCCGCTCCGGAAGCAACGCGCCGTGGAGCAGCGGCGCCGGACGCCTCTTCGACGCGGTTTCAGCGCTCCTAGGCGTCTGCGATACCGCCGACTACGAGGGCCAGGCCGCGGTCGAACTGGAGATGGCGGCAGGCGACGAGCGCAGCGAGGCGTATCCCTTTGAAGTGAGCGCGGAAGGCGATGCGCGTGTCCTGGATCTGCGCCCGGCCATTCGGGAGATTGTCCACGCCCGGCGCGCGGGTGAGCCGGTCTCGCTTCTCGCGGCGCGGTTCCACGCCACGGTGGCCGAGGGGATCGTGCAGCTCTGCCGCTGGGTGGCGGAAGAGACGGGCCTGCGCTGCGTCTGCCTGAGCGGGGGCACCTTCCAGAACGTCCGGCTTCTCGAGGCGGTGGTGACCGGCCTGGAAAACTCGGGATTGCAGGTGTATTGGCACCGCGTGGTGCCGACAAATGACGGCGGGCTCTCGCTTGGCCAGGCGGTCGTTGCCGGCGCGATCTTGGCAACGTAGGCCGAGCCTATGCTGCCCACGTCTTACGTTAGAGATGGCAGGATAACCGTATGTGTCTGGCGATACCGATGCAGGTGAAGGCGGTAGAGGGCTCTGAGGCGGTCGTTACCCAGGGCGGCACGGAGCTGCGCGTGCGCACCGACCTTCTGGACGCCGTGGAGGTCTCCGATTACGTCCTGGTACACGCCGGCTTCGCGCTTCAGGTGGTGGACCCGGAAGAGGCGAGGGCGACGCTGGCGATGCTCCGGGAGATGGCCGGGGATGCACCCCAGGAGGGAGAGGCGCGTGGCTGAGACGGGGCCGGACGGCGCAATGCGCATGATGGACGAGTTCCGCGCCGCCGGCGCGGTGGAAGCGCTGCGCGCAGCGATAGCCGCCGCCGTGCCTCGCCCGGTGAAGCTGATGGAGGTGTGCGGCACGCACACGATGGCAATCGCGCGCGCCGGCCTGCGCGGCCTGCTGCCCCAGGAGATCACGCTCCTCTCTGGCCCGGGCTGCCCCGTCTGCGTCACCGCGCAGGGCGAGATCGACGCCTTCCTCGCCTTGGGCGAGCGCCCGAACGTGGTCCTCACCTGCTTCGGCGACATGATGCGCGTGCCCGGAAGTGCCGGCAGCCTGGAGCAGATGCGCGCCCGCGGCACCGAGGCGCGCGTCGTCTACTCGCCCATGGATGCGCTCGTCCTGGCCATCGAACAGCCTTCAAAGGAGGTGGTCTTCTTCGGAGTGGGCTTCGAGACGACGGTACCGACCGTCGCCGCCACTTTGAAGGAGGCAAGCCGGCGCGGCGTGCGCAACTTCTCGGTTCTGGCCGCGCACAAGACGATCCCGGGGGCGCTGGCTGCGCTCGCCTCGGCCCCCGATCTCGCCGTGGATGGCTTCCTCCTCCCCGGACACGTGAGCGTGATCCTGGGTGAGGCGCCGTATCGCTTCCTCGCCGAGGAACACGGCGTTGCCTGCGCGATTGCCGGCTTCGAGGCGACGGATATTCTGGATGGCATTCGGGCGCTGGTGGAGCAGATTCGCGATGCCCGGCCTACGGTCGCGAACCGCTACCATCGCGCGGTCCGCTCGGAGGGCAACCCCACGGCGCGCGCCCTGGTCGATTCGGTCTTCGCGCCCGTCGATGCCACCTGGCGCGGCATCGGGCTCATCCCGGGTACCGGCCTGGCAATCCGTGAGGAGTACGCGCCGTGGGACGCGCGCGCTCGCTTCGCCGACCTCGATTGGGAGCGCTTCGCCAACGTGCCCGAACCCCGAGGCTGCCGCTGCGGCGAGATTCTGAAGGGCGCCCTGACGCCGCGCGACTGCCCCCTCTTCGGACGCGCGTGCACGCCGGCGCGCCCTGTCGGTCCGTGCATGGTCTCGAGCGAGGGCACCTGCGCGGCCTATTACCGGTATCAGCTCTGAGCGCGGGCCGCTTCGGTCCAGGAACCGCGCTTTCGAGAAGCGGGAAGGAAACCGTGACACATGAGCATCGTGCTGCTAGGTCATGGAGGCGGCGGTCGCCTGATGGCGGAACTTATTGAGGGCCTCTTTCTGCCCCGGCTGGGGAGCCCGGATCTCGCGCGCGCCGATGATAGCGCCGTTCTCCCGGAGCCGGGCGGGCAGATCGCCTTCACGACCGACTCCTTCGTCGTCGACCCGCCGATCTTTCCGGGAGGAGACATCGGGCGTTTGGCCGTCTGCGGCACGGTGAACGACCTGGCCGCGAGCGGCGCGCGTCCGCTTTACCTGAGCACGGCGTTCATCCTGGAGGAGGGGCTTCCGCTGGAGACCCTCGAACGTGTCGCCAATTCCATGGCGGCTGCGGCAGAAGAGGCCGGAGTGCGTCTCGTCGCCGGAGATACTAAAGTGGTCCCACGCGGCAAGGCAGACCGGCTTTTCATCACCACGTCCGGGATCGGCGTCATTCCCGAGGGGATGAACGTCTCCGGGCACCATGCCAGGCCGGGCGATGTGGTCCTCTGTAGCGGCACTCTGGGTGACCACGGCATGGCGATCATGGTCACGCGCGAGAAACTCGGCTTCGCCGGGCCGATTGAGAGTGACGTTGCGCCACTTAACGGCCTGGTAGAGGCGCTCCACCCGATCCGGCACGGGCTGCACGCCCTACGCGACGCGACGCGCGGCGGTGCCGCGGCGGTGCTGAACGAGATCGCTTCTCAGTCTGGAGTAGCCATCGAAGTGGCCGAAGAGGCGGTTCCGGTGCGCCCCGCAGTGAGAGCGGCGTGCGAGCTCCTCGGCATCGACCCGCTTTACGTGGCAAACGAGGGGAAGCTGATCGCCGTCGTCGCGCCCGAGGTCGCCGAGGAGGCGCTGGCGATCTGGCGCGCCCACCCGCTGGGCCGCGACGCCGTTCGCCTGGGTGAGGTGTTGGAAAGCCCCGCCGGCCGGGTTCACGCCCGCACCCCCTTTGGCACCACGCGCCTGCTTGATCGCCCGCTGGGCGAGCAGCTCCCGCGGATCTGCTGAGCTAGTTCCGCGGCGAAGCGCCCGCCCCTGTCGGCAGCCGCCATTCATCCGGGAGAGCGAAGCGCACCCGTCCGGCGGCATTCGCGCGCGCCTTCACCCCGCCGAAAGAGACCTGGGCACGCGGGAGAGTGAGGCCTTCGAGGAAGACTCCTTTGCGATCCTCCTTGAACCGGACCACGCACGGGGAAGAGGCACTCGCCATCTCGATCAGGCGGTCGACCAGCTCGCGCGCCGCGATCACATCGCGCGGGTCGCGCGTGGCATCGGCGATGGAGCGGGCCACTCGCCCGGTGATGCGGGCCAGGAGGGTCTCCACGTCAAAGCTCCCGTCCGGCACGCCGAGGCTCTCGCGGGCGGCGGTGTACTTTTCCGCCAGAAGGGCCAGGGCGTCGTAGTCCTCCACGCCTTCGCGATACAGCTCCCAGCGGATGCTGTTCACTGGTGCAACCGCGCCATCGCGCGGCGGGTAGAGAAGAAAGCCGCCGCCGTTCTGGGCGCCGCACCGGTCCGGCTCCGTGTAGGGATCGCCCAGCCACTCGCTGACCGACCACCACTCCGCGCCGCTGAAGCCATACCGGTAGAGCCTCCAGGGGTAGGCGCGCATCTCGATGGACGAGCTCTCCACGTCCAGGCTGTAAAGCCGGTTATCATAGCCCCACAGCTCCCCGCCTCGCTCGCGAAACGCGCGCGCGGCGGATTCCTCGTAACCATCAGGCAGGGGCACGTTCCAGATGTCGACATCGTCGAGGAGCTCGCTATCCGGGGGCGTGGCCAGGCAAACGCGGGCGTCCGGCGCGGCGGCACGCACGAGCGAGGCAAGCCGACGATGCATCTCGCGCGCCTCGCCAGTGGGCTCGTCCCATAGCTGCAGAATGGCGTGGCGCAACCACCCCTTCTCGCGGAGGTGACGCGCTACCTGATACACGTAACTCGTGAACGCCTGGTTGAAGCCCGGTGAGAAGAGCTCCAGGCCATGCCACCGGCCGTCTTCTTCGAAGAAGCCGCGCGCGTCTCCCAGGAAGGTGCCCGGGAAGTTGAGGAGGAGCAACCCTTTCGCCAGGTAACGCTCCACGGCCTCGTCAAACGGCGCAAACTCCAGCGCAACGTTTCCATCGGGCGACACGCGCGCAGGCAGAGGCCCGGCGTATGCCTCGCCGGTGACGCGATGGGCCCGGAAGTTTTCGCGAAACGCCTCGCGCCCTTCGGGCGGGCACCGGGTGATCCGCGCCATCGTGGTGAGCGCCGGCTCTTCCGGGAGCGCGTAGCTGAGCACGCGCAGCTTCACGGGAATGCGCGTCACCAGCAGGCTGGGGCGGGAGTAGTAGCCGTAATAATCCTCTCGCTCCGCGGGTTCAATCTGCACCGCGCCGCGGTAGAGCCCCGGGCGCGCGTCTTTGGGCACGGTGAAGCTGAGCCAGACCGGCTGGACCTGCCCGCCCCGGAGATCCCGCGTGTCGTCCGGCAAGAGAGGGTCGGGGATCCACCCGGCGCGCGCGAGCGGGGCGCGCGGGCGCGTGACGTGAAGATACTCCACCCAGGCCACCCGGCCATGTTCCCGGTGGAGGACACCCGGACCGAGGAGGTCTTGCCAGCGCACGCGCACGCCTTCGGCGTCCTCGCGAGGGAGGAGCACGATCTGAAACGCCTCGGTCTCGCCGCGCGCCGCGGTGATCTCAACGGCGGGAGTCTCCACCTCGGGCGGCCTGGCATCGCGATATACCTTTTTGAGCGAGCTCTCGTACCAGACGGTGACCGCCTCCGAGCAGGCGCCCTTGATCCGTGCCCCGAGCGAGGGCACGGCGAACTCCTCCGGGCGCAGCGCCTGCCCCTCGATCGCGTCGATGGCGAGCGTGCCTTCGCCCTGCAGGCGGAGGGTGATATCGTAGGCGGCTACCTGCGGCGGGAAGTAGCAAACGCGCGAGAAGTCGCTCCACCCCTCAGCCATCGACAGGCGCGCGCGCACCTGGGGGTACTCCTCCACCGGGAGCAGCACCTGGCCTTTATCGTCCAGCGGGCGTACGTGGAGCTCGACGCTCTCCGGCTGGCCGGCCACCCGGTAGCGCAGGCGGAGGAGGAGGTTCGTCCCGCCTTCTGGGAGCGCGACCGGGTCGCACGTCAGCCCCACCGTAACCCGCGATGAGTGCGCGCGCAGCACCGCCGCGTGCTTCCCCTCGGCGGCGTCGCCCTCGACCACGCTCACGCGGCCCTGCTCAGGGCTGAGGGGACGCTCGAGCGTCCATCCCACCAGCTCTTTCTCGAACCCGGGGTTGGTCGGCGAGAGGGAAGCTGGTTTGGGCGCAGGCTTCTCAGGCGCGGCGCCCGCCGGACTCCCGAGCAACAACAGGGCTGCCGCGCACGCGACCGCCCGCGGTGAGAACAGCCCTCGCCGGCGTTGTTCCATCTCCGCCATCTCCTCCCTGTCCCCTGGGAGCCTACCCCGCGCGCGTCTATCGCGACATCCCAGGCCCAGCCAACCGCCGTTGCGCAGGTGCGTGGCCAACACGCGCACGCGGAGCTGGAAGCTCCGCGCTGCTTCCCTGCAAAGCCCCTTCGGGGCTTCCCCTCCCAACCCTGCCCATCCACTTTGCACTGCAGACAGCCATCACCAGCCCGGCAGGGCTTCGCTTGCAGGCAGCGCGGTGATCTATCGCCGCGCGATACACGCGGCCCCGGGTTTCCACCGCCGGGCACGCGGCGTTTCCGAAAGCGGCCGGTCGTGCCCTCTGCCCGCGAAAGGGCAAATCACAGGAATTGCGCCTCTGGCACCCGGTAGGTGCCGCCGCAGAGGGCGCAGTCTGTCTCCTCGCCCAGGCAGCGCGCGCACCGCTCCTCTC
>ERZ795060.976-NODE-976-length-35764-cov-9.272228_pt1 | contig 35764 bp, 19 predicted proteins | sample MGYA00375144_ERZ795060 | MGnify/ENA primary metagenome ERZ795060 (study PRJEB30189, sample SAMN05720157) | activated sludge metagenome | isolation source: anaerobic digester from wastewater treatment plant | place: Japan | collected 2015-05-15 ... | reverse complement strand
AGTTGCTCTGCCATATCCTGGATTTCTTTTGCCTTTGCTTCTCCAATTGCTGAAAGCATTTCTGCCACCCTGTTCAAACCAAGATATGCGTATCCATTGAGCATAAAAATGTGATAATTGTCTTCTGGGTCTGCCACCTTGCCATCAATCATGCCATAGCAAATACCTTTGAATTTTTCATCCCTGTTTCTCTCAATCCATTTTCCAATGTAATCAACTGCTTTCAGAAGGCATGGTTTGATTTTTTTTACCCAGTTTTTGTCGCGGGTATACCTGAAATGTTCACCCATGCACCACAGTGCAGCACCTGTTTCAAGCATATAACCACCAAAGTTCTGGATAAAACCATCTTCATGTTGTTTTTCCACAAAGTACATCAGGGAACGCTGTGCAAGTGTGTGCCAGGTCATTGTATCAAAAAACTGGATGATTGGAGCACTTTCAGAACCAATCGGACAATACCTTCCAATACAGGCACTAACTGGTTGATCTGGTTCTATCCCGTACGCAATCAAGTCAAGGTGCAAAATTCCAGCATAAATCATATCTTCAATACGCTGTTGTGGAAGTTTAATCTTTGGACATTGCTTCAATTTAGAATTCCAGAAATTTCTGCATTCTTCCAATTTTTTTTCAAATGACTGCTGTATCAATTTTTTTGCCCTGTTTTTTGACACTGGCTTGTGAGGAATCCTGATATCAACAGTTGCTTGTTGTCCTGGATAAAGAAGCAGAGAAAACTCTTCCTGACACAGCGGCTTTTCATCAAGGATTGAAACACTACAGATACGGTCATCAGATAGAACTGTCATGCCATTTTCAAAAGAATACTGTGGAAAATTTGGTGCTGGAGTTTTAAAAAATGCATATGCAGGCGAATTTCCCTTATTGATTGCTGTTATCTGTAAAAACAACACGTTTTCTTGCTGCCTGTTGATTTCACTGTCAACTAGTTTATCAAACAATGCCTGCTGTTGTTCTGTAAACATGTGTCCTGCGCCAAAACCATCAGCAACAAGAAAATGTGTGCCCCTGAGATTTTTCAGGGTCAATGGTGTTTGTTCTGTTGTAACAAACATCGTAAAATGATAAACAATATCCTGGTCCTTCAAATTGCCGCACAAAATTGGAATTCTTCTGTCTTCAAGATATCTTTCAAGTTCCTGGCTATAACCGCTTCCCCTTCCAAAATTGACTGAGTATGAGATTTCATCGCCTGTCCATCTTCTTGTGCTTTCGTCCAGTGTTTCAAATTCAGGAAGTTTCACACCATATCCATGATACTTTGGTACAACATTCAATGTTGTTCTATCAGGGTCAGGAAAGATAATCTCAAAAATCCTGATATCCCTGCTTATTCCAAGCCAGACATACCCCCTGAGTTTCCTTGCCTTTTCTTCTGCAGATGCATAATCCTGATCATCTTCAAGTTCCATCTGCTTTAATTTACTCAATCCATTTTTCTTTCTAACATCGTATTCAATCTCATGATATGTTCTTGTGTCTTTGCAGGTTGTCACAATCACATTGTATTCTGGAACAAAAACAGGGAAATGTTCATCAACATCAGAAACAAGAAAACTGAATGGATTGTTTTTTGAAAAAACATGGATAAGGGGACCTGCATGGCCTGTTTTGTTCTGCCATTCAACAGTCACATTGAGCCGCGTTTTTCCGTCAGCATCAAAGGAAAAACTTTTTCCTTCAATGCTTCTACCATCAATGTTTATTTCTGATACAATACCATGTTTTACTTCAATTGTACCAGTTTGTTTTCCCTGTTTCCAGGTAATTGAAACGGATTTTTTCATGTGCGCCCTTTTTATTTTCAGCATTTACACATGAAGAAGCGCTTGATTTTTCTTTTTCCTTTCTGCAAGAATTTTTGCAACCTTGTTAATACCATGTGCAATCTGCTGGCAATCTTCATCAGAAAAATGCGGACTGATGCCAACAAACAAACTCCTGCTCAAATAATCAATGGTATTGGGACACATATCAGGCGAATAATCAGGAAGTTTTCCTTTGTAGTATGGACATGTGTAGGGGCAACCTTCTTTTGTTGCTGTCTTTTTCTCAAGAATGTGCTCCCAGTATCTGTAAACATGCCAGTCCCTGACATCAGTATCATGGGTACTACCCCATATTCCTTCTGCCTTCAAAGCATCCCTTGCAGCATTTGCCATTTCTTTGTCCTGCCACAAAAGTCCCAGCACATATCTACATCCACCATCAGGGTCATTGTCCTTTAACGTTCTTACTCCTTCAGGCAAATCAAGTTTTGACACAATTTTTTTGTAACTTTTTCTTAAATTTTCAACAATGTTACCGAGTTTTTTAATCTGCGCGTATGCGACTGCTGCCTGAAGTTCACTCATCCTGTAATTTTCACCTGCAAACAGTTCGCCTTCTTTTCTTTCTCTTTCATATCTGTTTGGTCTCCAGCATGCAGCAGTATCATGATAACTCTGAGCCCTTGTATAGAACCATTCCTCCTTGAATGTCATAATTCCGCCTTCACCGCTTGCAATCACCTTGTAATGGTCTAAACTGAAACATCCAATATCTCCAATTGTGCCCAATCTTTTTCCTTTGTACCAGCCACCTGCTGCCTGGGCAACATCTTCTACCACAACAAGATTGTACTTTCTGGCAATATCCATAATAGCGTCCATATTACAGGGAAGCCCTTTAATATGAACAACAATGATTGCCCTGGTTTGCGGAGTAATTTTTCTTTCCACATCTATCGGGTCTATCGTGTGTGAATCATCAATTTCTGCAATCACAGGTATTGCCTTTGCCACAACAATGGCTGATGCTGATGCAAAAAATGTATGCGCAGGAACAATCACTTCTGTGCCAGGACCGACACCTGCTGCAACAAGCGCTGCGATCAGTGATGATGTGCAGGAATTAGTCGCCAGCACATACGGCACACCAAAAAACTTTGAACACTCAATTTCAAACCTTCTTGTCATGGAATCGCCATCAGGATGATAATACCTGAATAAATGCGGGGACCTGCCTGTCCATGCTTTTTCAAGTGCACTTCTTACAACTTCTTCTGTATCTGGCTTTAATCCCCATAGTTTCACAAGTTCCATCAACTCTTCAATCCCGTATTTTGCGCCTTCTTTTGTCTCTTTTGTTCTTGCTTTCTTGCCACCTTCAATTGCAAGTTTTTCCATGCTTAGCCTCCATTTTATGAAAAAATAAGGGTTAAAGGTAAAAAACTTTAATGTTACATTTCTCTTGTGAATGTTTTTGTACCAAAAAATTTAAATAACATCTGAATTAATCTTCCGTTTGCGCTGGCGTTTGGCTGCCACGGACAGAAACTCGGGTCATTATCAGCAAACCTTTCAAGCATGTAATAATGCTCACTCATCCCGTATCTTACCTGTGCCCACATTGTTTCAAATGCCTTTTCTTTTTCACCCCTTTTCAACCAGCCCTCAAACCAGCATAAATCAGAAAAAGAAACATACCAGGTATGTCCTGCCCACGGGTCAGAAGCATAAGAACCCAAAAGTCCATCTGTCATCAATCCTGTCAGTCCATTTTTCATCCAGCCCCTATTTCTGAAATACCTTTCAACTTTTTCAAAAATTTCACTTTCTGGCTCAATAAGTCCTGCTCTGATTAACATTGTGGGTCCATCAGCGAAATATGGACCAACAGGCGGATATTTTTCTGGAATACCAAGGTAGTTCGGAATAAAAATCTCGTCTCTCTCTTTTTGCTGCTCTATAATTTCATTCAGCATCTTTTCCATACAGTTTTTGTATTCTTCTGCTTCTTTCTTTATCTTTTCAGCATCAGGATCACCAAACAATGAAAATGCCTTTGCCATCTCACTGACGCCCATCACATTGATGGCATCAGTGAAACACCAGGATTGAACAGTCAATCCCCAGTCATGGGGTCTTCCTGCAGGAAACAAACCGTTTGGGCTTTTCTTTCGCCTCTCTCGTATCCAGTTAAAACCATCAACCATTGCCTGCCTGAATTCATCAAAACAATTTCTATCTTTGTGCAAAAGAAGATGCTGTGAAAGTCCGTATAAAACTCCTCCTGTGATGTTTTCCCATTGCGCAGACAGATACGAATTAAATCTTCCTTTATGTTCTCCGTCTTTCTCCTGGTGTTTTACAAAAAACCTGTATCCTTTTTCTGACCAATGAAATAAACCGAGTAAATCAAACGCGATAAGAAATTCCATTGCTTCAACAGGCCAGACACCTGCCCATCTTCCTCCCTGACGCGGTCTTGCTATGTTATGTTCATCTTTTACAAACATTTGCAAACACTGGCATATCAATGACCACAGGATTGGCCTCAACCAGTCCTGATTTTTGATATCAGGAATGAATTGCACCTTTTTCAGCTCTGCTTCCCATTGTGAAACCGATTGTCTTCTCTGAAAACTGTGCTCAGAAGAAGACGCCTCAATATTTTCACTATTTTCAGTCATCACAAAGTAATAAGATACTGTTTCAAATGGTTCAAGATTCTGACGCAATTGAAGATAATTTTTCGCAAATAAATTTTGTGAATTAACTGAAACCCATTCTATACTGGCTCTATCTGGATTGAAAAAAATTGTTTGTTTTTTGTTTGTAATGGAATTGCCCTGGGGATAAAAATCGTTTTCAACCATATCCCAGTGTTCAAGAAGTCCATGATAACTGGCATAAAAATCACCTGTAATACCATAAAGTAGTCTGTCTTCTCCATTTCGAGCCATCACTCCAATCATTGATTCTTTTTTTCTTCCTGAACAGTTGGTTACTGTCAATCTGACAAATGTATCAGGTATTTCATTCCAGTTAGTAAATACTTCAACCAGGTATTCTATTTCATCCATTTTGATTTTGAGCATATGCACTGGAATTCCATCACTTCTCACGATAAATTCTGCATCTTTCCAGCACGGTGCTTCTGCCTTAGAGCCAAAAAGAAATCGTATTCCATAAGAATCAAAAAATCCGGAATCTTTTTTTGGGTCTGTGTGCGCTGAAACAATTTTGAAATCTGGCCATACAGTAACAAGCCGGCGTGCTTCTGGCGGATGAAGATACAGTTTAATTGTTTTTGGTCGTTCCCATGACATATTATTTTCCCTTCAGGATTTTAACAGGTTCAAGAATGCCAGATGTTTTTATTTTTCCTTCAAGCATATTGTAAATTGAATTTGTCACCTTAATTGAAATTTGATTTTCTCCCTTTTTAATAGCACCTGTAATTTCAAGTTCCTTTGGATTCCATAACACATTGCCAATATTTTTACCATTGATTTCAATTTCAGCGATGTCAAATAGTTTTTCAAAGGAAATAAAATAACGTGTTTTCTGCTCAATTTCAGGAATGTGGAAGATGGTTTTGTAAATGGCACTTCCAGAATAAAATGGATATCCGATATCTGTCCAGCTGATACACGACATATTTTCAGGATGTCTGTTTGCCTTAATTTCAGCACCCATTCCAGAATCACCTGTTTTCAAAACGACAAAATCACCGAAAATTCTCAGTGGTTCAATCAACCCATCTTCTTCTGTCTCAACATCAACAAAAACAGAAATTGTTCTTACATGCGGAGTATAAAAGGACTTGTTCTTTCTGAAGTACTCTGTAATGTCTGCTGATAAATTCATTGCATCATATTTTCTCACCTTTTTGATTTTTTCTTCGGGTAACTCATGTGTGTCAATAAATATCCTGTAATTTCCTTTCATGGCTGATTGTTCCCAAACAAGAGTTATCTTTTCTGGTTCGCCATAGCAGAAAAAGTTGATTTTATAGCACAGTGTTGACGGCCATTTAATATCCAGCTCTCCCAGCCACCTCACATCTGGCTTTGAAAAAGTCTTGATTTTACCAGCAGGCATTGGCGGAACAACAGGGTGATTAATTTCTTTATAGTTTTCACCACGATTGAAAAATTCTTCAACTGATTTCATTTCCACATTCCATAGCCCTAAATACAAAACATTGTCATCGCATATTTGAAAATCCCATCGGTCAAGTTTACATACCAGTTCTTTTTTTACATCACCAGGGTAAGGAATATTACTGGTTCTTTTGCCACTAACGACAAATATTGATTGAGCTGGTTCAACAGTGAGATTGAAACACCCATTATTTTCTGCAATGCAATACACTGAAGCTGTTGTCGGATCCCATATTTCCTTTTCTCTCTCATCCTGAAGTTTCACAGAAATACTTGCCTTTTCTTCTCCAATGTTGGTGAAAAAGTATATTGAGGATTGTTTTCCTTTTCTCACAGACACAAACACTTCTTCGTTGCCCTCAATTTTTACAATTGGCTCAACAAATTTTTCTGCCTGTTTTTTTATTTCCTCTGCGATTTTTTTCCTCTCACATTCATCAAGATGTGCAGCATTATAAGGAATTTTGCACTCAATTGCATTGTTGATTCGTTCAAATTTTTCGCCAAGGAACAGAATTTTGCCACCCTTTTCTGAAAATTCCCTGGCCCTGCTTACCAATTCTTCTGGCGCATCAACCACAGGAGGAATAATGAGGTACTGATACTTCATTTTACCGATCTTGAAGGCACTGTTTTCAATCTTTGCATTTGCAAAGTCAATGTCATCAACAAAATCAAACTGTCTGCAAGCGTGAACGAAAACATTGTTGATAAAGACAAATGTATCACTTAATTCTTTTGCTTTTTCTCTATCAGCAGGAAGCAGTTGCCACAATGAAGAAGTTGGATATAAAAGAGCAAACTCGACAGGGTAATCAAACCTTGTCAGCATATAGCAGACCCTTCCAATGTATCTACTGAACTGTTCATAATACTGCCAGTATGTTGTTTGGTAGAATTGAGAAGGATTTGCTTCCTTTTTTCTGTGACCATCTATGGAGTAATAAAAACCATGCGGGTTGATGAAATTAACTCCAAGCGCCATCATAAAGTCAGCAATTTTTTTCATCTTCTCAAGTGTAAAATCCCACTCTTCAAGCGCAAAGCACTCTGAAAGAACACGCTCTCTTCCCATCTGCCTTGCAACAGAACTGATGAGCTTGGGACCAACACTTACAACAGGAAATTCATTTGTTCCCAATCTTGAAGTGATAATGTCTGTGCCTGGTATCTGGAATACCTTTGCATGCTGCATCAAATCGCCGAGATACACAACTCCAAGTTCTGGCTCTTCTTCAGGGCTGACATGGCCTGTGAAGGAAATGTTATTGTTTTCGCACCAGCGTGAAATGTTATCAAAAAATGCATGCTTCAACATTCTTGTAAGAACATCCCAATAGTCAAACCTGATTGTTCTTGCCTGTGTGGTATCACCACCAAGAAGCAAATAAAGATGTGGCAAAATATCATATCCTTTTGCCTTTTTGAAAAATCCAGGAAGTTTGCTGGACCAGGGCAACCATCCTATCCACTTTGGTTCATCTGTAAAAATGCCTGGAATTGTATTTCCAAAATATTTGCCCACATCATTTTTATACACTTCGTGGGTCTTTTTGATAAAATCATCAACAGCGTCCTTATTAAGCAGGTCAACATAACCACCCCATGGACCCCAGTAACTTTTATCAAATGTTTCAATAAACCCGATAATCTTCCATTTTCCGTCAGGGACATTCCACAAAAGACGGTTTTTTATTCCAGTGGCATCTGACCTCCAGTGAGGAAAGGTATCTGCCCGCATTGAACCATAATAGGTATTGTATCTTCTCACATACCCCCATTGATCCCGTATTGGACCTACATACTCTGTAATGTCAACAACCTTCTCAGTATCAGCGCGCGCATTTTCATCAAGCCGAATTGCAAACACCCTGACAACATATCCGATAGGCATATCCAGTTTGAATTCTCGTTTTCCAGCAGTGGTTGCAACAACAGGTACTAATGTCCTTGACATAAATTCAGGATATTGATAAAAAACCTTTCCACCAGCAGCACCACTGGGATACGGGTCTTCGTCATACAACCATGCCTCTATACCCAATTCTGCTGCCTTTTCCACCATCAATGTGATTTTTTCCCTGAACTCAACTGACATATAAGGAGTGAGCAGTCCTGGTCTGGGATGCATAAAAAATCCCCTTAGCCCTTTATCCTTGATTTGTTGCACCTGCCATATCAGTTCATCATCTTCCATTTTGTGGTTCAAGAATAAAAATGGCGCTGGCCTGTATTCAACAGGCGACTTTCTGAAAACATCAAAAGAAAACTCATGTTTCATGTTTCACCTTCTTATAAGGGGTGAGTATTGTTCTGATAATGAGTCAATTTTTTCTTTAATGCTGGCAGAAATCTCAAACGTGCAATTGCTGACAATTTCTTTAATCTGTTGTGGCTTTCTTGCGCCAACAATAGCACCAGTCACTGCTGGATGCGCAAGAACCCACGCAATTGCCAGTTGTCCTGTTGTCATTTTGCACTCATCTGCAATTTCCTTAAACCTGTCGTAAAATTCACAGTATGTCTTGTGGTTCGTGGTTAATTCTGGCAATTTTCTTCTCCAATCGTCTGGAGACATTTTTGAAATTCTTTGCTCATCAAACTTTTCTGCAAGAAGCCCATAATACATTGGACTATAACAGATGACTCCCACATTATGTTCCTTACACCAAGGCAGTATTTCCTTTTCAATTTCTCTTCTAAAAATACAATATGGCGGCTGCAACGATCCTGGAACTCTTATTTTTTTTATTCTTTCAAGCTGCTCAACATTAAAATTCGATACTCCAATGGCTCTAATTTTTCCTTCATCCACAAGTTTACACATCTGTTCCCAGGCAGACTCAATTTCTGTATCAGGTCTTGGCCAGTGTATTTGCATCAAATCAATTTGGTCCACTCCAAGTCGTTCCATACTTTGCAGTGTTTCCTGTCTCACTGTTTTTCCTGACAGTCCATCTCCAAGCAAGCCTTTTTCATCCCAGCTTTTTCCAAGTTTTGTAAAAATGAATACATTGTCTCTATGATCCTTTGTTGCAATCCCAACAATTTTTTCAGAGTGCCCCAGTCCATAGGCAGGCGCTGTATCAACCCAGTTAATACCAAGATTAATTGCGGCCTTTATCGTTTCTATGGAATCCTTATCATCCTGAGAGCCCCAAGAATAATTATAGCCAGTTCCACCAATCGCCCATGTACCAAGTCCAACGATTGTAATTTCCATACCTGAATTACCAAGTTTTCTTTTCAGCATGTTCCACCTCCATCTTCAAGCCGTGTTCCTTTTATCCACTCTGGCTTGATTTCAATACCTTCCCCTGGAATAAGGAAGGGTTTTGTTTCATAAATGGGCTTATCTCCTTCTTTTCTCCACCACAATGTCCTTCTTGCTGGACCAAACAAAACAGAACTGCTGCTGACAAGTGTCCAGTTGGCTTCCCAGTCAAGCCGGTGTCCCTTTTCTCCTGCAAGACAGATTCTATCAGGAAACGGTACTGCATGGTCAAGCATAATGTTTGCCAGACCTTCAATAGATGGTGTATCTGATGCTTCGTTTTCCACCAGTTGCAAGAGCCGTCTGTATCTTCTTTCGCAACCATCCCAGAACACATAGTCAGGATTGTCAACAGGGTCAAAACCCCTTAATTCAAAGGAAATTCTGTCTCTCTCTTTTTTGAAGGCATTCATTTCTGGAGTAAGATACGCACACGCAGTTACAGCAGAAGCCCCATTTTTCGGCCATCTTACCCCCATCCTGCAATTTGACTTTTCTATTGCGACTGAATTCATTTCAGGATCTGCAAATACAATGTTACCTGGTCCAAAAAACTCCCTGTATCTGTAAAGAAAATCAACAAAATCAGTAAGCTTCTTAATATCCTGCGGCATAATTTCAAACACATCCACAGGGAAAATGTTTTCTGGTTCTTCATCACACAAAACAGCAGATGAAGCACTACCCACAAGCGTGATTTTTGTAAATGGCTTGCCTGAAGGTCCTTTTTCTGGCGGATTAAACGTTTGAAATGGCCTGACGAGGTCATCAAGATTTTGACCAGCCATTGGACCTTCCTTGCCATGTCCAAACCAAACACCTGTGCACTTTCCTTTAGGCGCAATTTTTCTCACATATCTTGTATTCAACCGTCTGCTGACAAACCAGTACCAGTTAAAATGGTGGGCTGTCATCCATTCATCCCTGCATCCATCAAAAAATCCTTTGTGCTCTGCCCTCACAACATCCATCCAGCCCTTGCATTCTGGAAATTTTGACAGGTCCAGTAAAGCATTCAGTCGTTCTTTTTCAAGTGTTAAAATCTCGTGTTTGTAATCTAATTCTACAGACGCTGGATAACTCTTTCTTGCCCAGTCCATCACGCTTTCAGCCATTAAACGCCACATGGGGTCCTTTGATGCTGCTTCACCAGATTGTCTTCCTCTTATGTACGCCTGCTCAACAGTGATCATAGGTCCTCCTATGTGATATCCCAGACAAATTTTTTTGTTGCGCCTGAATGGAGCAATTCGAATTCAATCACCCAGGTTCCTGTAATTTCATTTTCAGGAATTGTTTTGCCAATGATATAACCAGAACTATTGATGCTTACTATTTTATCACAGTCAATATCTCCTTCAGGATTTATGCATCGCAAACGAGCAAGGAATTCACCCTTTACAGGTTTTTCGTCTGAAATCGGTAGAATTTTGAGATAAAAATTTTCACCTGTGCGATATCTTGACTTTCCTTCACATTCTATGCTGTCTGCGAAATTTTGATATAAGCCAATAAATCGTCCCGAAAGGTCTTCAAGTTCACAATCAAACTCTATGATAGAACCATTTTTCCTTACTGGCAATTTTTCAAATGTAATCAGGTCAACTGCATAATGAATCTCGTAATCGGACTGATACACAATTACAATAGTTTTCTCCTGTTTTTGAGAATGGTTCACCACTGTGATACATGTAAATTCATCATTTTTCAATATGCTTGCTTCAACCATTGGATTTGTACTGCGGCAACCGGGAAATATTTTTTCACGCTCAAACATGATTTGTTGAAATTTTTCTACTAGCAATCGCTCTCTTCTTCTGTCTTCTGAAACCAAAATATCAGTATACAGTTCATCAAGGTCTGCTGTCAGAAAATAAATTCTGCCTTTTCCATAAATGGCAGTCCTTAATTCCACTTCATCAAACACTGTTTCAGAAGAAAACTCACAATTTTTCATAAAATCAATTCTTTCTCCATTTTGATTGAACGATGGAAATTTGTCCACCAGCAGAACACCTCCATCTTTTACAAACTGCTCTATTTTTTCTGCTGCCTGCTGGTGTATAAAATCAGTCGCAAGAAGCACCAGCATTTTGTAATCACCTATCTCACCCTTTGCAACAAGTCGTTCTTCAACCACATCACATTCTCCAAAATATCTGAAAATAAATTCATAAGAATTAAAAGGAGTATAACCGGTTGGATACCACTTATTGTAAGGTCTTTCTTCCTTATGATAGAAACCAATTCCTGCATAACCTGGTGGAAGTTTCTTTGGCTGGGGATTAACGACCCAGTTTGTATATGGAAACACCATTGCAACAGAAGAACCTGGCTTATTCAGTTTTTTTAATAGTGGCGATGCATTCCTGATTCTTTTCAATTCTTTTCCGAAAAGCTCCCATCTTTCCTGTCTAAGGCCAAACACATTGGAAAAGGTTGGCTTATACATCAGATGAAATGTCTTTGCACCCTGTCCAATGGCTGTGTACAAAATTTCACATGGCGCCTTAATCGGCTCAATGTCATGGGGATAATCCCTGTCATCAAGCTGGATAAAAAATCCAATCTGTTTTTTGTAATGTGAAGCAAGTGTTCTGTATCTTGCGAAAGCAAAATGAAATTGATGAAATTTTGCCTGTTCAGCGCCAGCAAAATGCGCGTACATATAGTTATAACAATCAAATTCAAATGTATCGCAATAAGGAAACCATTTTAAATCATCAGTATAACTGAAATGTGTTGAATATTGCCCGGCACCAATAAGGCAGAACACATGATTTGCCTGGACGCGGCTGCGGAATTTCAACACTGCGTTATAGGTATCCGTGAATGCCTTTTCGTAATAATCGCCAAGAAAGTCAAAAAAATCATAACGTTTTTTGCCACCAGTTTCTGCGGTTTCTGACCAGCGTGGCATTTCGTATCCATATTTTTTTCTGAAACTACCAAGACACACCTCGCACCTGCATATATTTGCAGGAAGCGCATGCGGTTCATCAAGTATTTCCATGCTTAACAGTGCTGGAATTTTCTCTGCCCGTTCTATGATTGGTTTTACAACATTGAAGGTTTTTTCAGTAAATTCATCAGTGAGAATGCACGGCACATTTGGATTTTTCCCTTCTTCAATGTACCAGGGACCATGGTCAACAAAACATGTAAGCCCTTCGTATTCACCCCACAAATAAACCTTGTGTTCAAACTGTGTCAGATACCTGTAATATAAAAGGTTCCTGTAGAATCTCTCTGGGAATTTTCCCATTACCTTGCCTGAAATCAAGCAATTGAATCCCTTACTTACTCTATCCTGTACATCTTCCCTGATTCTTGCTTCGGTCAGTCCATTCACATGCACAGGTGCCACAAAAAGTAAATCTTCCACAGGTTCTACGTGAATGACGGCAAATTCGTACTCTGCATAATAACTCTGAGAACGAGTGATACCTGTTGCCCTTAAAAGATATTTCCCTGTTCGCCAGTTTGGAATATCATACTGGAAAATATAATGACTGCCTGGATTAATCTGTTCCCTGCTCATAACAACGCGACCATGCGGGTCTTTGATTTCAATGACAAGTTTCTCGAGCCGGGCAGGAACTGGATTGATTTCAAATCTGAGTGTTTGTCCTGGCATAAATACATACTCTTCGTTGAGATTTTTAATTTTTATACTAGGGGTCTGATTGATTTCAATAACTGTATCTCGTCTATGCAAGACAGGTTCATAAGGGTCAATTCTCATATTTTTTGTCTCTCTATCAATATCCTTTCCATATTGCACAGTAAGCACAATCTTAAAAAAATGTTGGGGTTGAAGATTCAGAACAACAGGTATCTGTACATTGGTTTTTATTTTCTTGTCTTTTATTTCAAAACTTTTTTGTACAACCAGTTCTGAAAAGTCAGATGTTCTGCCATTTGCCTGATACAATAAATTATTTCTGTAAATTTCAAGTATTGCCTTTTTGTTCTTTTCTTTTATTGACTCAAGTTCTGCTTTAATTTCCAACCCTGATTTTTTTTGTTTGACAGAAAATTCCTTGATGATGATGTCTTTTTCTTTTTTCACAAGACACATGATGAGGTTTCGCATTAAATCATCGTACTGACTGTGTTCAAAGAAACTTGTCTGGTCAATAATTCCCTTCAAATTATCGTAATCAGGTCTTGCTGCAATCACTGCCACTGCTCCATTTCCATAGTTCCACGTGATAATAATCGGGTATTTTCCTGCTCGTGCCACTACCTGCGCTGTTTTCTTTTCTTTCAGTGGATGAAGAAAGGTAATTGTTCCCATTTCACTGGACAATCCTTTGCATACAGGATGGTGTTTGTTAAGTTTCACACCTTGAATCTGAGTAAATCCGTCTGGAATTCCAGATGGATTTGATACCCTGTTTGATTTTTCAGGAAACGCAATTTCAACAGGCAAAATACTCCCAAGTAAATGATATGTTCCATCACTTTTTTCAAAAGCATAACTGCCACCAGTAACAATTAATGCGCCGCCATGCTCAACATATGAAATCAAATTCAATTGTTCTTCAGGAGTAAATTCGTGAACATCAACGCCTGAAATGACAATCAAGTCATAGGCAAGCAGCCCGGTTCTACCCTGAAATGTTTCATCAATCCTTTTTGGCAATGGATAGGTCAATGGCAAATTTTTTCTGATGTAATAACTTTTTCTCACTCTCATTGGAAACGGAAGATCACTGATAATCTCATCAAAGTAATAACCTGCCTGGTTTGCCTGTTCAATCACAAGCGCTTCTCTGATTCCATGGGGATCCATCCTGACTCCTTTTTACTTTGTTAAAATTTAAGCGATGATAATTTATTGTATAGCAGATTGCTTGTCAAATATATCTGATTTGAACAGAAAGACAACTATGATATCATCTATTGAAAAGGGAGATGCCAATGGAAACACTACTTTTTTTACCATTGCCACGAACAATTAAACCTGGAAATCACTATTGCAAGCTACCTTCACATGCAGGGTTTTTCATATCAGGGATTGATGAAAAACAATATTGTTTTTTCTCTGAATATATTAAAAAAATTGCACAAAAGTATGCAAAGAGTCGATGGAAACCAGATGGAAAAAATCCATTTTTTACTCTTGTTTGCGACCGTTCGTCAGGTATTCCCCAGCAGGGATACAGATTAAGAATTTCACCCAATTCAATAAAAGCAGAAAGTTCAGATGCTGCTGGCGCATACTATGCCTTATGCACATTGAGACAAATTCTTATCCAGAAAAAAAATCGGCTACCTGCACTTACCATTGATGATTATCCTGATTTTAAACACAGGGGTGTGATGATTGACATCAGCAGAAGCAAGGTTCCAACAATGGAAACCCTTTACAATCTTGTTGACCTTCTTTCAGGATGGAAAATTAATCAATTACAACTTTATACAGAACATACATTTGCCTATAAGGGACATGAAATTGTCTGGCAGGGAAAATCACCGATCACAGCAGAAGAAGTAAGAAAACTTGATGACTATTGCAAGCAAAGGTTCATTGAACTGGTACCGAACCAGAATAGTTTCGGGCATTTCCACAGATGGCTCGAGTACCCTGAGTACAGACATCTTGCTGAAGACCCTGAGCATCCGTATACACTGTGTCCGATAGATCCAGGTTCTATTGAATTGCTTGAAGACCTTTACCAGCAACTACTTCCAAATTTCTCAAGCAATCAATTCAATGTTGGTTGCGATGAAACCTCCATAGGAAGAAGAAGCATAGATGCTGTGAAAGAAAAGGGCGAAGGCAGGGTATATCTTGAGTTTTTACTCAAAATTTATCAACTGGTAAAAAAACACAGAAGAACAATGCAGTTCTGGGGAGATATTATCCAGCGTCATCCTGAACTCATACCTGAACTACCAGAAGATGTCATCGTACTTGAATGGGGGTATGAAGCAGAACATCCTTTTGAACAAAGATGCAGGAATATCGCACAGACAAAAATTCCTTTTTATGTGTGTCCTGGAACATCATCATGGAATTCAATTACTGGAAGAACAGAAAACTGTCTTGGAAACCTTGTGAATGCAGCAAAAAACGGCATCAGGTTTGGTGCAACTGGAATGCTGATTACTGACTGGGGAGACAACGGCCACTGGCAGTATCTGCCTGTCAGTTATATTGGTTTTGGTTTTGGTGCTGGTGTTTCATGGTGTTTGAAAAGCAATCTTGATATGCCAGTTGAAAAAACGATTGGACTGTTTGCCTTTGATGACAGAAGTTTTAATACCGGTTATTTTGCCTATCAGATTGGGAATACTGGAAGAGCCACAGGAATTCATACAACAAATGCATCATCTTTGTTTATCTCACTCCGCGAATCCCTTGTTGAAAAAGACGAAATGTACAGAAGTCCAAATATCAGTTTATGGATAAGAACACACGGTATTGAAATGGCGGAAAAGCACATAGAAAATGCCCTTGGATATCTTAAAAGAGCAAAGATTGAAAACAACGAAAGAATCCTTATCCTTGATGAATGTCAAAATGCCACAAAATTGTTGAAGCATGCCTGTAAAAAAGCACGGATGATTATAGAAAAATATAAAGGCAAAGGGTATCAGGAAAAAACATTAAAAAAAATGATACGGGATGCAGAAGAAATCATTCGCTGCCATAAAAAACTGTGGTTGAAAAGAAATAGACCGGGTGGGCTTGAAGAAAGCGTGGAACTACTTGGAAAATTTACAGTCAACCAGTATAAAGAAATTTTAAAATTATGAAACTACCTTGTAAACGATATCTCCAGGATGAACTTTGTCAATCACCTTCATACCAACAACATCTCCTGGCTTTGCTTCAGAAACACTTTCGTGTTCAACCTGAATTGATTCCACTGTCTGGGTGAAGTCAGAAGTATGTCCCTTAATATGGATTGTGTCCCCGACTTTTAAACCATCAGACAGCTCCACAATTCCTACGCCTATTTTGCCGTAATAATGCGTAACCTTGCCCACTTCCTTTTCTTCTGCCATGCTGCCTCCTTTGTGAATATGGTCTCACCCTTCATATACCAAGATATCCCTGTTTTGAAATCAAGTCAAATTTTCATCTGCGCATGCTTGACAATGAAATGAAGTGGGATAGAATACCTGAAACAGGTATAATTTTTAATAACAATTTGTTTTTGACAATTTTTGACTATCTATATCAATCGATTTAGATTTTTGTGTCATTGAACATCGGTCCAATTTCATAGGGATAAAAAGAAAATTTCCTGATGTTGGCAAATTTTCTTCCTGAACCGGTCAGAGCCAGAAATGTAGAATTTAAACAAACCGGTTCAAACAAATGTCTTATCTACAAAGTATTTGAACAACCTGTTGAAACAAAGTTTCCAGTGTCATTGAGTGTGAATGGTGAACGGGTGGTTTTTATTGTGGAGGGATGATATGGAAAAGAAAAATTTTGCATTGATTGATGAACGACTCGTTGAAGATACCCTGTATCTCAAAAGAGCGCTTGAAATACCAGAATTTCCTCATAAAAAACCAGTTGTTTCGCCCGGAGAAGGAATTGGTTCTGTATTAAGGGATAAAAATGGACTCTGGAAAATGTGGTACACAGTTTTTATCACAAGAGACCCTCAGAAAGATATGGTGGGATGCGAAACACCCATGGTACTTGCTTATTCACACGATGGCATTGTGTGGGAAAAACCTGCCTTTAACATTGCAAAAGACCCGGTTTATAAAGACCATCCCAATATTGTTGTTCATGCAAGAATGAAGGACGCCAGTGGAAGATATATTTCAGGTTGGGGTGGCCCGGCTGGAATGTGCATCCTGGATGCTGAAATGACTCCACATCCGGCAGCAAGAAAAAGATTTACAGGACTGTATGTTGATTTTCCCATTGATGTCATTGGTGGTATCTGCATAGCTGACAGCGATGACGGTATACACTGGACGATATGGCCTGAAAGTCCTGTTATTATTGGTTCAACTGACACACAGAACATCCTGCTTTATGATAAAAACATAAAAAAATATGTCTGTTATTTGAGACCTGTCATTCACTGTGGTATGGACAGGCATGCAAACAGAAAAATTGCAAGATGCGAAAGTGAAGATTTAATTCACTGGACAATTCCAGAAGTGGTTCTTGACACTGATGAACTTGATGCACCAGGACTTGAAGTTTTTGATGAGCCAGGAATGCGTGGCGCAAGAGGAAGAAACAAACAGTTTCAGGGAATTTCTCCATTTATCAGAAACAACTGTTACATTGCGTTTACATGGTTTTATGATGCAGTAAAAGGAATTTTTACAAATGAACTGATTCACAGCAGTGACGGAATTAACTGGAAAAGGGAACCATTAAGAGAATCATTCATTGCAGACAATAAACCAGAAGGATTCAGGGGAAAACTTCCTGTACCCTTTGGAACTGCACCGATTGATGTTGGAGATACCATGTATTTTTACTCAAGCAACATTCCCTATGGACATCATGAAATTGCTGTTGCGGACATCAATGGAAGTGTGAAGAACAGACAACAACTTCTTGAATCAAATGAGATTTATTTGATAACATTGAAAAGGGATCGATGGATTTATTATCAGGCAGGAGAAATTGAAGGAGAATTACTAACAAGTCCAGCAGAATGGGAAGGTGGTGGTAGTTTGTGTCTCAATGCAAAGATTGAAAAAGATGGTTACATCAGGGTTGAAGTTGACGATATGTATGGAAGGAAAATTAATGATGCGCATCTTGATGAAATCAATCTTATTACAGGTCCTGTTAACAGTGTAGATATACCTGTAACTTTTGGACCTGGTCCAAAAACAGTGATGAAATTTCCACTTCTCGGACCAATCCGGTTCAGGTTCTGGATGAAGAAGGCAAAACTTTATGGATGGAGTTTTATCCATCCTGTTTACCCACAGAAGGAGGAAAGATGAAAGTAAAAGTATTATTTTCAGTGCTGGTAATGGCAGTGGCAGGTTTAAGTTTTGCTGATATGATGATTGTAGAAAAAGGTGTGCCGAAAACAACGATTGTGGTTTCAAAAAGTGCAATTGGCGTACCAACAGAACCAACTGAACAAACATTCTGGTATCCTCAACCTGCGCCAAACAAAATTGCTGCAGCAGCAAAGGACCTGCAACAATATATTGAAAAAATGACAGGAGCAAAACTTCCAGTTGTTTCTGATGACCAGCAGGTCACAGGCAATATCATTTGCGTAGGAAGAAGTAATTACACAAAACAATTTGACAAAAAAATTCCTTCGGGTCTAACTCCAACAAGAGATGAAGAAGGATTTGTCATTATATGTCAAGGAAATACCCTTGTTCTTGCTGGTAATGACGAACCGTATTATCACGGAACTGAATATGCTGTGGCAAACTTTCTTCACAGGATTGGAGTACGCTGGTACATGCCTGGTGAATACGGTGAATTTGTTCCAAAAAAGGACACAATCACTGTATCAAATATGAATATTCTCGAAAGACCTGACTTCAAGATGAGAAACTGGTGGGGACCACTTGCTTCTGATTTAAGAATTCAGGAATACAGATGGAAGATACGAAATATGATGAATCCAATTTTAGATTTTGTGACACTACCACGAGATAGTTCAGTAAGAAGCGTGCTTCCACCTGCATCAGAAGTGAACAATCCAGAATACGCAGAAATTTTTGGAAAGGATGAAAAAGGAAATCCAAATCCTGGAATGCCAAACGTAACAAGCGAAAAATCAGTAAAATACGCTGCTGAAAAAATCAAGGAATACTTCAGGAAAAATCCTGGTATTACTTCCTATGGAATTGGCGCTGATGATGGATATCCCAGGGATTATAGCCCTGGAACGTTGAAAAGAAATTTGGGATTGCCGGATACTGGCGGAAGGGCTGGTGTTCCATCAGACATGAGCACCACAGAAGAATGGATGGAATGGATTCAGGCAGTTGCGAAAGAAGTTTATAAAGAGTTTCCTGACCATATCATTACTACAAACGGTTATGCAAACCGAAATGTCCCACCACAGGGTATCACACCTGACCCAAAAATCTGGATTATGTTTGCAGCAATATGGTGCGACACAATTCATGCATACGACAACCCTCTGTCATGGCAAACACTGAGACAGGCAGAAATGATACGACAGTGGGCATTCATGTACAAAAATGTGTATATGTACAATTACATGTACTATATGCTTGCTGGTTGTGGTGCCCCAATTCCGCTTGCCCACAAACACATGCATGACATGCCACTGTATAAAAAATGGGGAGTTGTTGGATTTTCAAACGAAGGAAGAACCATCAGGATTGAATCAGGCATCTTTCCGACCTATTTATATGCAAGAATGATGTGGGACGCTGACCTGGATGCAAAGGCATTGATGGATGAATTTTTCACAAACTGGTACGGACCTGCAGCACAACCAGCTAAAGCATTCTGGGAAGAACTGGAAATCACGTTGGAAAAAACTCCATGGCTTGGACATGAAGATAGAATTCTTCCGTATGTGTATTCAGACCAGTTGATTGAAAAACTTGAAAAATACATCAAGCAGGCAGAATCCTTGGCAAAAGAAAAAGTGCATCAGGAACATGTGTTTGCTGACAGGATTGTACTTGACAATCTCAAGGCATTCATGGAAATGCACAAGGCAGAGTGGAAGTGTGACTTTGCAGAAGCAGCAAAACAGGCACAGAGGATGCTTGATGTCAGAGCACAGGCATCAAAATTGAGTAGATTCTATTTTGATCCGAATCCTGCAAGGGGCGGAGACGATGTTGGTTACTATTACTGGGGAGCAGCAGCAAGGGCAAAATACTATCAGCAACTTGCTGATATGACAAAAGGCGTGACAGGAGAAATGATTGTTGTTCTTCCTGAAAAAGCAAAGTTTTCTCTCGATCCAAGGGACGATGGAAGATATATGGGCTGGTATATCCCAGCATTTGATGATTCTAAGTGGACAACCATTTCCACCACAATTCCGTTCTATGGTCAGGGATATTGTGACAGTCAGGGATATCCCTATATGGGTGTAATCTGGTACCGGCTCAACGTCAATGTACCATCTTCAGCAAAGGGTAAAAAAATTTTCCTTTATGCGCCAGCAGTTGAAACAGAAGCATGGGTATGGGTGAATGGAAAACTTGTGGGACACAGACCTTACAGGGATGCCTATGAAAGACCAAATGAAATCAATATGGATGTTACAGACGCCATTATTCCAGGTAAAACAAACCTTATTGCTGTGCGGGTTCATACTGGGTTTAATGCTGCTCAACAATCAGCAGGTCTTACATCAAGATTATTCCTGTATTCACCAAAATAAGGAGGTTTATTGAGGAGGGATTTTATTCTTGAGGCGCTTGTTGATTTTCCTGACGATGCACTGAGTGCACCCTGCCCTTTAACAGGTGTTCATATTGATAATTTAATGAAATTGCTTGCCAGCCATGGTATTAAAAGAGTCATCTGGGGTTATTATGGAGATGGTCATGGTGGCTTTTTAATGCCAGGCATTGAAAATGGGCCTGACCTTCTTTATGACATGAATCAGTACGGCTATTACGCAAAGACCATTGAAATTCTTGAAAATCCGCTTCAGGTCGCAACAGAAGCAGCTCACAGGTGTGGCATGGAAATCTATGCGTATTTCAAACCTTATGAAACAGGTGTGTCTGTCGATTTTCCAGAAGGCTCTATCCAGGCAAGATTATGGGGACGTCTCTATAGAATTGGCGGGTATCTCTCATGGATTGACCCATTTGTTGTAAAGAATCCGCATCTCAGAATAAAAAGACGAACCGACGACTTGTGGTATGGTATTGAAAACGAAGTCATCACCACGATAAAATTGACAAAAAAGGATGATTCTCCAACAAGAATAAGAAAAGAAAACATTGAAATCTGGACAAGCAATCTCAACTACAAATACAGGAAAAAAGATATTGATTTCAGTTTCAAGGAAGTCATCGAACCGTCAAAAAAAGATGTTTATGATGTATATGGAAATCTTGTCACACGCAAAGGCCAACCAGTAAGAATCCTGTTTCTTTCAAACTTCGCGCTCACAAACAAATATATTCTTATCACAACAAATTTCCAATCAACAGACGCAGACTTTGCACATACATGGGATTGTCTTTTCACTGCATATAATGAGAAAGGTGTGGAAATTCCTGGAGTTTATGCAACAGGTACTGCAATCTGGTTTCCTGAATGGGAAAACTTTCGTAACTGCGGAGTCAGTTTTGATACTGGAAGGGGTCCTGAACTGATATATCTTGACCTGCCTAATAACCCGCAGGACGACCAAATACGTGTGGAAGGTGCAAAAAAATTCCATCTGAAAGGTCAGAGCAAAGCCCAGGGATTTATTGCATTCAGCCGTGGAAGAAACTTATATCTTCCTGGTGGGTTATGCGAAACTGAGCCTGCTGTACAAGAATACTGGTTACGATGTATCGGTGAAATGATTGATGCTGGTGTTGATGGCGTAGAATTCAGGGTTGAGAATCACTCCTGCCATACAGATACTCCACAGGATTATGGCTTCAATGACATTGTGCTTGAAAAAATAGATGTCCACAATGATACCCTTGCTGAAATAACCAGGGTGAGAACTCAGGCATATTCAGCATTTTTGAAGAAAGCAAGCCATCTGATCCGAACAAATGGGAAAAAAGTCAGAATCAATCTCAATGTTGACTGGTTCAGAGACCCATCTCAAAGACCTGGCAGAAGAAAACTGGCATTCCCTGCAAACATTGATTTTGAATGGGAAAATTGGATTGACCAGCATATTATGGACCAGGCAGTATTAAGAATTTTCGCAAAAGATTTTTCAGGGATTTTTGGCAAGGATGATGTTGCCAGTAAAATGATTGAAAAATGTTATCAGAACAAAATTCCCCTGACAGTGAGCAGGTATGTATGGAACAATGATGGACTTATGGATGAATTTATAAAAGTGTATGAAAACGAGAAATTCAATGGTTTCATTCTTTACGAAACATGGTCTTTCATTGAATTTGAAAAAAATGGAAATTGCAGAATTTCTTTTCCAGAAATGATGCCTGTTGTCAATATGCCAGATCAACTATGGAATGCAAAATCAAACACAGGAAAAAATGTCAAAAAAATTCTCACTTATTTCAATAACACATTATAAAAAACGATGGCACAAATTGTCATTTGAAAATATTTATGGTCGGGCAACATCAACAATAATGCAAAGCGATATTGCAAGACAATCGAAAATATGTTACTTTGAGATTAACATAAGAAAGAATTTAATATAATGAAAGTGCCCACATGAAACTGAAAATTTAAGGTGTTTTGTATTAAAGGAAAACATATATGGAAAAAGCACTGCGAAATCGCAGTATTGCTCTATCAAATACAGAAAGGGAAAGATACCGTTTGGAACTATTGCGAACTAATAAAGTTGTTACTCTCAAAGAAATAATTAACAAAATCATTAACCAGGACATGTATGAAGTACTTGATTTTCTTCCAGATAATTTTGTCGACCTTTTGTTCGTAGATCCCCCATACAATTTAACAAAATCTTTTAATAATCGTAGTTTCAAACAAATGCATGTTTTTGAATATATGGAATGGATGGATTCCTGGTTAAAAAAACTTATACGTCTTTTGAAACCAACTGCTTCAATCTACATATGTGGAGACTGGAGGTCTTCTTCAGCTATTCATTTGCTTTGCGAGAAATATTTTATTGTAAGAAACAGAATTACGTTTGAAAGGGAAAAAGGGCGCGGCGCAATGAAAAATTGGAAAAACAATAGCGAAGATATATGGTTCTGCACTGTTTCAAATCAATACTCTTTCAATGCGGAAAAGGTGAAGTTAAAAAGAAGAGTGATTGCACCATATCGCGATAATGGTAAACCAAAAGACTGGACCGAAGAAGAAAATGAAAAATATAGATTGACCTATCCATCAAATATATGGACAGATATTACGATTCCTTTCTGGTCCATGCCAGAAAATACACCTCATCCAACACAGAAACCCGAAAAACTTCTTGCGAAAATTATCCTTGCAAGTTCTTTTGAGAACGATATTGTATTCGACCCATTTGCTGGTGTCGGGACAACAGGTGTTGTTGCAAAAAAACTGAAAAGAAATTTTGTGATGATTGAAATAGATGAAACATACTGTCTTTATGGAATTAAAAGATTACACATGGCAGAACAAGACTCAACTATTCAAGGCTATGTGGATGGCGTTTTCTGGGAAAGAAACACTTTGAAGGATATGAAAAATGCTGACGGTAAAAGAAAACATACTACTAATGGAAATTTATCCCTTTTTCTGAACACAGGACAAAACAAGTGATAAGCAAAATATTCTACAATACCTCTGAGTACAAAAAAATTCAGAATAAAATAAAAAACTTTCTTAACAGATACCCAAGATTTTTAAGCAGAGACACTGTAATGAGTACAAGGGCAGTAGGAGATGCGATTCAGCATATTCTGGAAGAAAATTTTCCAACACTTATTGGAGATGTTTCAAAAAATTATTCAGCGGGTTTTGCAAGGCGAGCAATGGCTGACCTTGCTTTCCAGGACCAAAACGGTCTCTATTACATTGTTGACGTAAAAACCCACAGATTGGAAACGAAATTTAACATGCCCAACTTAACTTCTGTTGAAAGACTGGCAAGGTTCTATGAAGATGATGCCAACTACTATGTTGTACTTATGGTAACCTACAGCATTGTTAGAGAAGTGGATATTTGCGTCAAGAAAGTTAATTTTGTTCCGATTGAATTTCTATCCTGGAAGTGTTTGACCATCGGAGCCCTGGGGTGGGGCCAGATACAAATTGCTAATGCCAATAAAATTGATGTAATCCCCGGTTACTCACGAAAAAGGTGGATGCTTCAATTGTGTGAAAATCTTTTTGAATTCTATCCCCTGGAAATAGAAAAAGTAAAAGTAAGAATGGCATATTTTAGAAAAATCAGGACACAATGGGAACAAAAGGAAGACATCTGGAAACAAGAGTAGGTTTTTAATGGGCACCTCCGACTCAAATTATAATCACATTAGAAGTTCGTTAACATTGGAGACCATATGGACAAAAAGAAATCAGGCGTGATTATTTATTTTTTATATTGTCTATTTTTCGTTGCTTTTTGTTCTGCACAGAAACAGCCAGCAAAAATGAATTTTAGTATCCTGCATTCTTCTGACACAGGTGGAGCAAATATATTCTGTGTGGCTGCAGACCCTGTAAAAAAGAAACTGTATGCAGGAACATATTCCTATGACCCTGAAAGAAAAGGGCTTCTTGTTTATGATTTGAATGACAATGGCACTGTAAAAGGTCAACCAAGAAAATATTCTGACCACCCTGATCCGATGCCAGACCCACTTCCACCTGGTGGATGGAGTTCAGTAACAGCAATTTTCATTGATAAAAAGCATAATAAACTTTTTCTTGGTGTAAGTGTGGCAGGCGTAAAGGGATTTGAAAATTTCACAAAGTCCCTTGTGATGTATCAACTGAATGAAGATGGTGAACCAGTAGGAAGACCTGTGGCTTTTGAAAGTGGAAATCCCCACAAACACATCGCAGCAATCACAATGCACCCAAAATTCAATCGATTATATCTTGTAGGATGGGGTGGTTCTGGTGTCTATGCAATAGACCTTGATGAAAAAGGCAATCCTGTATCCCAACCAGTGGCTTATAATTTACTAGGACACGGCAAGTACTCCATTCACTTTAATAATGAGGGGACAAAAGTATATCTTGGGACATATCCATCTGTGCTTCAGGTATGTGATGTTGACTCAAATGGCGCAATAGGAAATGCACGCTCATATTCTGTAAAAGATGGACCACAGGAATACATGATATGTGCAGTGACTGAAAGGGCAGTATTTTTTAAGGGTCCAGACAATAATCTCTCATATTATCTGCTTGATAGTTCCGGCAACATCCAGGCCGATTGTGTTGTTGTTGGAAATTTTCCTGTACAGGCAGTCACAAACTCTGATGTACCAAACAGGGTCATTGTTGCAGCGTCTTCAAATTTTACTGATGCCATCACAGGAAAAACAATTTCTGATGGATTTACTCTTAAAGAAATTGAACTGAGTCCTGATGGAAAAATCAATGTTGTAAGGGAATCTGAAAAATTTTTGAGAGAAAAAGCGCTGTGTATCAATGGTTTTCCATCGATCACTGTGGCAACAACCCACCTTGGATGGGGATTTCTTGGAAACAGAATGAAAGGATTAGAAATAAGAACCACTTTAAAATCTATTGACTCAGATTCAAAACTACCAATAGCGTTCAAAACAATCACGATTGGTCCTGAACAGAAGTATTTCAAGTTTATTTACTCACAAAAATTCAACAAAATTTACTCTGCTGGTGACAATCACATCTATGTGTATTCACCAAAAGACCACACACTTGTTTCTGTGTTATGCCCTGAACTGCAGGGACCCATTGCCATTGATGAAGCATCAAACATCGTTTATGCTGCAAGAAAAGATGGAACGATTGCCATAAGAACACTGAACAGTTCTGGAATCCCTGCTTCTGAAGGCGAAAACCTTCAATCAGGTGTCAAACCAATTACCCTCCTTCTTTTCAATAGCCAGGCAAAAGTGCTTTATGTCATTGGCTCTCTACAAAAACAGGAACCAGAAAGTCCAGTATTCTGCCGTATACCTGGACTTACCTATGATATTGCCGCTGCACTTGATGCAACCAGAGGAAAATTATACATTGCAAGCCAGTACAACAGAAATCAAAATCTCACAATATGGGACATTGATAAGGGTGGAAAAACAGTTTCAGAAACACCAAAACGATTTCCTGATGGATTTATCTCTGAAACAAAAAGAAGTTTGATTTACGGAATGATTGTTGATACAAAAAGGTCAAAACTGTATCTATCCGGAATGCTTGAAAATCCAGGGAAAAATGAAGCAGGCATTATGGTCTTTGAACTTGATGCAAAAGGAGAACCACAGGGAAATCCGAAATTTTATCCCACAAGAAGCAGAACAAACAGCCCATGGGACATATGTTTATCCCTTGACAGGCAGCAGTTGTACGAAGTTGGCTGGGGAGTACCGCAGGTATTTGTGTGGAATCTTGATGAAAATGGACTGTTACAGGGTGAACCTGATGTGTGGGAAACCACTGGAAACGGAAAATCTCAGATTTTTCCTTTACCTGATAGAAGTGCAATCCTTCTTGGTACATATCCATCCATTCTTGAAGTTGTTCCTCTGGATAAAAAAGGAAATGTTGTTGGTGGGGTTCAGATGGCTCTTTCCACAGATAAAGGCAGAATCAATTTAGGATTTATGGGTGCTGGATTTTCAAACGACTGGGTAAATCTTGATACCCAGTTAAAAGATGCAACAGGAACAGCAAGGATTATCTGCGAAATGTCAGGCGCACCAGTAAAAAAGGCGCTTGTTGAATTTGAATTCAGAAAAGCAGATGGCTCAAACATTCAAAATTTGAAAAGTTTTACCATTGAAACACGCGGAAATACCATCAGTATTTTTGTACCCAATTACGGTCTTGACCAGCCAGAAAAATTTACTGATTTCATTCAGTCCAGTATTGACAAATTCAAACAATACCTTGCATACGCAAAAAAGTATGCATTGAAGGATGAAGAAAAACCAAAAGAAATTATTGTTGCAAATGGTTTAATCAGCCTTGATGGAACCCAACAAACACTGGAAGATGGATTAAACATTCTTTCAATGCTTGGACACAACACCATTCAAATATGGCAATGGGGAAATATCCCACCAGAAGAAATAAGACAGAAGGCAGCAAAATACGGGTTTAATAGATTTCGCGGGGCAGTGTACAATCCACCTTCCTATTTTGACTACAATACTTCAATGGTGACTGACCAATATCTTGATAACTGGTTAAATGGCTTGAAAAAAAGTTTCTCAAATATGGGACAGAAAAATGAAGAAATGATACTCTTCCATATGGCTGATGAACCTGGCTGGTATTACCCTCACCAGATTGATGAAGTAAAAAAAGATCCTTCACGACTTGATGTATTTAGAAACTACCTTAAATCAAAAAGATTTACACCCCAGACATTTGGAAAGAATTCCTGGGATGACGTATATCCCATGAAACTGAGTGAACCTGTTAATCTTGCTGACAGGAAATTGTTTTTCTGGACAACACGTTTTTATGTAGAATCATTGAGCAATGCCTTTGCAGCAGCAACAAGGGCATTCCAGAGGGCATACAATTCAAACATTCTTACCACAACAAATCTCAACAACTGGCCAGGATTATTTTTCAGACCTTCTCCTGGACAAAAAATTGCAAACAACTGGGATGCTGGTCCTGATGCTGGAATGGGTCTTCCTGACTGGTTTGACCTTGGCAGGAAAAAAGCAGTGTCCTGTATCTGGACAGAGGACTGGTTCGGAGATAGTTCTGCGCAGAACTGGTCAATGTACGGAGACCTTTTAAGGTGTGCAGCGCGCGAAGGCGGTATTGAATACGGTGGCTACATTGTTGGACATACAACTGGCGGCAGGGTTCCAGAAGGTGGAAAGTACAAGATTATGGCGCTTATCGGACATGGCGCAAAGGCAATAGACCCATACATTTTCGGACCAGGTCCTGCCTTTGCTGATGGATGGTCAGAAAGAGAACAGGTATATCAATCGCTGTCAGAAGGAATAAGAATTCTCGGGAAAAGTGAAAAATTGGTTGCCCCAGGAAGACCCAAAAATGGAACAGTCGCAATACTTCTGCCACAGGCAAGCCAGGTCTGGGATTCTGACGCAAACACCAAAGCATATATTGCAGAATTACACGGATTGCACGAAGCACTTACACACGAAAATTATCCTGTTGACTTTGTTGATGATTTCTATCTTGAAGATGGTATTCTGACGAAAAACAATTATGCCGTCCTTTATGTCACAGCACCAAACCTCTCTGATAAGGCACAGAAAAATATCGCTGAATGGGTCAATGCTGGTGGATGCCTTGTTCTTTTACCAGGAGCATGTAATTATGACCAGTATAATGAACCACTGGTCACCATTTCACGACTGACAGGAATCAAACCAGTGTCTGTTGCAAGAATTGCATGTCCACATTCCTGGGAACTTGAGAGATTGAAAAAAACAACAATCTTTGTTAAGGATGCAAGATTTGAAACCGAACAGGTTCCTGCACAATTACAGGTAATTTCTCTGCCACCTGTGACAGGAAAAACACTTGCTGTACTTGAAGATGGCTCTTCTGCTATCGTTGAAAATTCTTATGGTAAGGGAAACATCTTTTCATTGGGATTCTGGCCAGGTATCAGTTATCACAACAGTCCTGACAGGTCTGACTACAAAAAGCTTCCGCAGGGATGGTCAGAGTCAGCAAGAAAAATCATTACTACATTTGCAAAAATTGCTGGTGCAGGAAAATTTGTTGAAATTTCAGAAGACCTGGTTGAAGGATGCTACCTTGAAAGTGAAAAAGGCATTGCAGTTGTTCTTTTAAACTGGTCAGGTCAACCGAAAAAAGAAATCACAGTGAAAGTCAATACAACAAAAACGATTTCAAAAATTGAATCAGTTGAACATGGTATATTGAAGTTTGATAAGGCACAAAATAGTGCCAAAGTTACATTGCCATTGAAAACAGTGGATGTGCTGTTGCTATATTTTTAATAATTACTTACTCTTCATCCCCCTTTGTAAAATTCCACCTTAAAATTTCCCCCTTTTCAAAAGGGGGACAAAGGGGGATTTTATCATTTTCTCCCTTTACAAAAGGGAGATGCAAGAGGGATTTCATCAAATCCATCCCAGCCTCCTTTTTCAAAGGAAGGAGACCTGAAGTTGGCGGGATTTTTTGAAATCTTCCCAACCCCTCTTTCCCCTCCCCCTGTTTTCCCCCTTTACAAAAGGGGGACTAAGAGGGATTTCAATAAATCTCCCCCAGCCCCTCTTTTATAAAGAGGGGTGATAGTACGAGGTGATTTTACAAAGAGGGGAGGTAGTTTGAGGTGATTTTACAAAGAGGGGGGGTAGTATGAGGTGATTTTACAAAGCGGGAGGTAGTATGAGGTAATTTTATAAAGAAGGAATTAGAATGTGCATTGTAATCAATTTTTTTTGTGATAAAATTGTTGACTATGGCAACAATGACAAAAAGAGAACGATGTGAAAGGACGATGAATTTTCAGGAAACTGACAGAATTCCCATTTATGATTTATTGCGTTGTGATGCTGCATTCGAATATTTCAGTGGAGAAAAACTTCCACCACTTTCAAAAAGCCCTGACATTGAAGAAAAATTAGCAAAAATCGTAGGAAAGGCAGTTAATAAACTCCTTGATATGACAAGAAGCGTTGGATTTGGACCCATTGTAGAAGAAGATATTGAAGATTATTATGGGTTTATCCGTCATTCAAGTCCTTCAGAAAAAACAACCTGGATTAAGAAAAAACCATTTTTAGATGAAAAAGGAGCCATTGAATTTTTGAAAAGATGGGTTTCAGATATAAAAAAAGACAGAAAAGCAATAGAACACAACCCATCTGAATACAGGGAAAAATATCATGATGGCTTTTTGAAAACACAGGCATTGATCGGAGATACTGTGAATCTTTTTGCCCAGCAGGGAGTCGGACTTGATGACATAAGGGTACAAATGGGATTTGAACTTTTTTCATATGTATATGCAGATGACCCTGGTATTATATCTGAATGCCTTGAAGAGTGCACCAAAAGAAACATCACAATCTGTCATGCAATTGCTGATGTAAAACTTTCTCCATGCGTGCTTACATATGGAGACATTGCCTGCAAACAACGGCTTCTTCATTCGCCTGAATTTCTGCGAAAAGAATTTTTTCCCAGATTGAAAAGAATCAATGATGCCTGGCACGAACACGGATTTAAGTGCCTCTTTCATTCTGATGGGTATCTGATGGATGTGATGGATGATTTAATTGCAACAGGTATTGATGGGCTCAATCCCATAGAAACAGTTGCAGGAATGAGTATAAAGGAAATCAGGGAAAAATATGGAAACAAAATTTTTCTTGCTGGCGGTATTGACATGAGCCAGTTACTTGCATTCGGAAATACTGAAGGGGTGAAAGAATATTGCAGGAAAACCATAAAGGAAGCGTATCCGGGTTATTTCATTGGTTCAACCACTGAAATTGATAACAGCACAAAACTTGAAAACATCATTGCCATTTATGAAGTGGTGCACAATGAAAAGTTCTGATTTTATCATTCCAGAAAAAGAAGTCATACTGAAAAAAGGTGAACTCAGGAAACAACTGAAAAACAAACTCAACAAAGAAGCCAGAAAAATCATTGACACTGATATTCCAGTTGTCACTTATTCCATGTTCAAATTATTTCATCTCACAGGCGACAGAGTAACCTACGAAAAACCATTCAGGGAAAAAAGAAGAAACCTGGTCATTCTTGCAATGGCATATTATCTGACAGGAAACAAAAAATATCTTATGAAACTTCAGGACTACATCTGGGAAACATGCAATGAACCAAGTTGGTCTTTACCAGCACATTTACCTGAAACACTCAATTATGAAAAAAGATACATTGACCTTGTTGTATCAACAACCGCTGCAACCCTTGCCGAAATACTGGCGCTTACTGGAGACCATCTTGATGAAAACATCAAAAAAAGAATTATGTATGAACTTGAAAAAAGGGTTTTCATTCCCTTCTATCAGCACCCTGGTGACTATGGTTGGTTTGAAAGATATGACTCAAACTGGTGTGCTGTGTGCTGTGGAGCCATAGGAACTGCTGTAATTCTCGCAGGAAGAAATCAGGTATATTTTGAAAAAATCGTAAACAATGTTGCGCAAGCCATCAGCAGATATTTTGACAATTTTGATACTCAGGGAGCATGGGTTGAAGGTATCTCTTACTGGAATTATGGTCTTACCCATGCAGTAAGATTTGCTGACACACTTTACAGGGCAACAGATGGAAAACTTAATCTTTTCAACCATCTAAAAATACAACTGACAGGGCTTTTCCCTGTGCATTGCTTTTTGCCACCTGATGGATTTGTGAATTTTGGAGATTGCCACAGGCATGTTGCTTTAACAAGAGAAACCATGCTGCTTCTTGCCATATACACAAAAGCAGGAAAATACATTTCCTGGCTTGCCAGACATGTAACAATGTCTGACTTACAGGAAATCAGGTCTTTAAGAGACATTAAGATTCCTGCTGGTTCTGTTCCTGATGAAACCTTTGTCCATTATCCTGATATTGGCTGGGTCATCACAAGGAAAAACTGGAAAGACAAAAACGGACCTGTTTTTGCCATAAAGGCAGGCAACAACAATGAACCACATAATCAGATTGATGTGGGCCAGTTTATATTTCATGTCTTTGGAGAAGATTATCTGTGTGACCATGGTGCTGGCAAATATACAAAGGACTATTTCAGTGCAAAAAGATATCAGAATCCATTCTGCAGCGCTGAAGGACACAGTGTGATTTTTATTGACGGCAAAGGGCAGGGAATAGGTCCTGAATTTTGTGGAAAAATTTTAAAGGCACAACATAGCAAAGATGTTGATGAAGTTGTTGTGAATTTAATAGGCGCTTACCCGGTCGGCCTTGCCTCAAACATCACAAGAACAGCCACATTTTCAAAAAAACAAAAGTACGGCTTGCTTCTCATTGACGATTTCATTGAAACTTCAGAAGAAAGAACAATAGAAAGCCGCCTTCAATACAATGGTCAACTGAAAAAACTTGATAGGTCACACTTTATTCTGAAAGGGAAAAATGGGAAAGTTGCCATCAATATTTTGAAACCAGAGAAATTTTCTGTGTCAATAGGCAAATTTGGAAACCTTGAAGAAATTGCTGGTGAAAAAACACCCATTCAATTTCTAAAAATCACGACAAAATCACGCAAAACCCGCTTTTTAATAGAATTCCAGCCAGTTTTATAAGGTCTGTGATTGATAGAAAACAGAGAAAACATTAGCAAGGGTCTGGGAAATTTTATATGGTTTTTGTGGTATAATACCATCCGTGTTAGCCATCCAGAACACAGGAGAATGTAAAATGGAAATACAGGAAAATTGCGGAATCTATGGAATTTACTCAAATCAAGATTGTATCCATCATCTTTTTCACGGCATTTTCAAACTTCAGCACAGAGGGCAGAGGTACTGCGGCATTGCCACCTTCAACAAAGAATTAAAACTCATCACCCACAGGGGGTTTGTCAGGCATTCTTTTACTCCTGAAGAATTGCAGTCCCTTTCAGGAAATATCGGAATCGGACATGTAAGTTTGAGTGAAAGACAACCTGTTCTTCTTGAATCAAAACTGGGTCTGTTTGTTACTGCGTTCAGCGGAAATATTATGAACGCAGAACAACTTTTTGAGAAGATGAAGAAAAAAGGACACTCGTTTTCAAGCCATACCCAGGTGGAACTCATTGCAAAAATCATTGGTCAGGGCAAAAACTTCGTTGATGGCATTGAAAAACTTGCGCAACAGGTAAAGGGTTCTTACACAATTGTGATTCTTACAAAAGATGGTATTTACGCTACAAGGGATAAATACGGATTCAAGCCACTCATTCTTGGAAAATCAGAAAATGAATACGTTGTTTCTTCAGAATCAAGGCCTTTCAGCATGTTCAGTATAAAAATTGTCAGGGATGTAAAACCAGGTGAGATTGTATTTATTGGGAAAAATGGAATTAAAACTGTGGGACAGGTGAAAAGTAATCGTATTGCTTACTGCGCATTTGAATGGGGATACATCGCTTCAATGGATTCAATTATTGAAGGTGTGCCGGTTGTCACAGCGAGAAAAAATCTTGGAGCAAGTTTAGCAAAAAATGATCATGTGGATGCTGATATTGTTGCTGCAATTCCTTTTTCTGGAATCGGATATGCTCTCGGTTATCATAAAGAGTCAAAAATTCCTTATGATGAGGTGTTTCTGATAGATAGATTTGCAAGCAGAAGTTATCTTCCATTGACACAGGAAGAGAGAGACAGGGAAGCAAAAATTAAACTATCGGTTATTGAAGAAAACGTGAGAGGGAAAAGAATTATCCTGTGTGATGACTCAATCGTAAGAGGCACTCAAATCAGAAATAAGGTACTGGAACTGAAGGCATTCGGAGCAAAAGAGGTTCATGTGAGGGTGGGATGCCCGCCACTGCTGGCACCCTGTCTTTATGATATTTCAACCCGCTCATACAAGGAACTTGCGGCAAAACGATATTCAATCAATCAGATTACTAAAAAGATTGGCGCTGATACATTGAAATACAATTCAGTTGAAGATTTTGTGAAGGCACTGGGGTTACCCGAACATCATCTGTGTCTGCACTGCTGGACAGAAAAGAAAATTATTTAATAGGTTGCCTACCTGACTAAACCACCTGAAATTTTTGAAGTCAAAATAATGACGTGTTTACAAAGGAGTGAGATGAAACATAAAACTGGATTTACTCTGATTGAACTTCTTGTGGTCATTGCTATCATTGGCATTCTTGCTGCAATGGTGTTACCTGCACTTGCAAGGGCAAGAGAAAACGGAAGAAGGGCAATATGCACAAATAATTTAAAACAACTAAGTCTGGCTCTTGAGATGTATGCTGATGACAATGATGAATTTTATCCCATCTGTGGAGGCACGATTGACTGGGGCGAAACCCCTCCTGGATGGATGGAACAATTATTTCCTTATGTAAAAAATAAAAAAATGTATCAGTGTCCTTCATTTCCAAGAAATGTTTCTGAATACCACTATTTTTTGAGTGCGCGCGCTGCGTATATTGATGCTGGAGGAAATATAGCCGCAACAAACAGAAAACGAATTGTGTTTCCATCAGCCTTTGTGCTTGCAGGAGATTCCAATTACAGATTTGCTGAGCCAGATTGTGACAAGGATGATTATACCCAGAATTGCCTTGGCTGGACTGCTGATAACCAGCACTGGAAACCGCATCATGCAGGTGGATTGAATGTGTTGTTTGCTGATGGCCATGTGGGATGGTACACAGAATATGACCCTGATTCAATGACTTTCAGGTATTCAACATTTTCTGACTGGTAACAAGGGCTCTGCTCACTTCAGGTCTTCTTTTGTAAAATCCCCCTCTTACTTCAGGTCACCTTCCCTTACAAAACCCCATTCTACTCCCCTCTTTATAAAGTTCCCCCACATTACTCCCCTCTTTATAAAAGAGGGGCTGGGGGAGATTTCTAAATCCCCCTTAGTCCCCCTTTTGAAAAGGGGGAAAGCTGGAGGAGGAAAAAGAGGGGCTGGGGGAGATTTCTGAAATCCCTCTTGCATCCCCCTTTTACAAAGGGAGAAAAATCTTGATAAGATACTTCCTTCTGCATTCTGAACAATGAATTGAAATCAGGTGGAATCATTCTCAACACAAAGTGATGATGAAATAATATCCAGTTGTCCCGCTCATTCTTAAAGGTATTTTGAAAATACTTGACAAAATATAGATGGCTTGTTAAAATGTTTTTTGAATGGAACGCGCACTGGCAGAAAAAAGAAATCTGGCAAGCAATTCTTTCCATCCACACAGACGGAAAAATTACTGGATTATTCTTGAAACAATAAAAAATTATAATGCTCCGATATCCATTGCAGAATTGTCACGAATAACAAAAATCAGTTATCCCACAATTGCAAGTGTCCTTGACGAGTTATACGAAAAAAAACTCATTCAGTTCAAAAAAGATTCCATGGTTCCAGTAGGAAGAAAACCAGTCACTGTTGAATTCTGCTCTGATGCTGGTGCACTAATAGGAATGGAAATCGGAAATGAAACCTATGGAATCGTGGTTAATTTTAAGGGAGATATCATTTACAGTACAAGTTCGTCTCTGAGAAAGCACGACCTCAATGAAAAACACCTCATAGAGTTCATCAATGCTCTGTCCGGTACTGGACTTGCTGGCAGAAAATTGTATGGCATAGGAGTGGGCATATCAGGAATGGTAAATTCAGAAGGTGAGTATATTAACATAGAAACAGGAAATAGGTTAAGTGTCCGCCGCATTATTGAGGAAAATTTTTGTGTGCCTGTAATAGTGGAAAATGACGCAAATATGATGATGCTTGCCGAAAGTCAGTTTGGAGTCGCGCGAGGGATTCAAAATGTCATATACATACTGAAAACAAGCAGTGGCATCGGGTTTGGCATTATGATACACGGAGAGCTTTACAGGGGTGCAAGAGGCCTTGCCGGTGAAAACCTTGAGATTGTTCCTGAAAAAATCGTATCCAATGGAAATGGTAACACAAAACCTGCGACTCAGTTTATCAAAGCCATTGCAAAACTTTTGTATCTTTTTGACCCTGATATGATTATACTGGGTGGTGAGTTTCTTAACCTTGGTCAGCCCTTTCTATATTACTTACGGAACGAACTTGAAAAAACTGATGAAGTCAAAAGAAGTATTAGAATTGA
>ERZ795060.975-NODE-975-length-35788-cov-5.952537_pt1 | contig 35788 bp, 28 predicted proteins | sample MGYA00375144_ERZ795060 | MGnify/ENA primary metagenome ERZ795060 (study PRJEB30189, sample SAMN05720157) | activated sludge metagenome | isolation source: anaerobic digester from wastewater treatment plant | place: Japan | collected 2015-05-15 ... | reverse complement strand
TTCCTCCAGCAGCAGCTCGGGCGGGGATGATGGGTCGTCGAGCAGCAGTAGCCCGGGCGGGGAGGGGGGCAGTTCGTCCACGAGTTCAGGCGGAGTGCCCTACACGGTGCCGGATCCGCTGGGCCGAGACGCGGAGCTGAGCCCCGTGGTCCTCTTCAGCGGCGCGAAGTCGCTGGCTATCCGGTTCTTCAATGCGCAGGGCCAGGAGATCTTCTCCAACGGCACGGCGGGCCTACCCGAGAAGACAACCACATCGGATCTGCCTCTCGATGTGCAGAGTAAGGCCCGGATCAAGCCCGCGGATGTGGCGTTTGTGCAGGTCGAGATCCAGTACGCCCAGGATGCGGACGCGATGCAGGCAGGGCGCGATGAGGTGACGCAATCGGATACGCAGTCCGTGACCATCCGGCTGCGCAATCGTCCGTCCTGGTGAGGGAGGGGGCCATGCCACTGAAGAGTTCGACCCCGCGTGGTCAGCGCGGCGTGGCGCTCGTGCTGGCCGTGGTCGTGACCGCGATCTGCATCGTGATCGTGGCCGGCTTGATGCGCTATGTGCTCAGCGAGTACCAGGCCGCGCATCTCGACTGGCGCCAGGTCCAGGCGCTCTACTGCGCCGAGGCGGGGGTAGAGTACGCTATGGATGCCCTGATCAAAGGCGAGGCCGTGACCAATGCCGAGGTGTCCCTGGCGAATCTCGGGCTCGAGGGCGCGGAGGGCAGCTTTCGCGTCTCAACCCAGCCGGTGACCAGCGCCGGCGTGCCTGACCCCGAGGGCGATGTGCGCGTCCTTGCCACTGGGTTCGTCCCCTCCGAGGCGGAGTTCCTTGCCGGCAGAGGCGTCAGCCGGAGTGTGGTCGCCGTCGTGGGGACCGGCGAGTGGGACTTTGGCAGCGACGCCGTGCGCTCCCGAAACGGGGTCGAGTACGGGTCGAATGACGATCTCACCGTCGTGGTGGACGAGGATGGCAACGAGATCCATGGCGGGGACTACGCCAACATCCGGGTCACCGGCGAGGGTGGCGGGGTAAGGAATACGAGTTCGAATAAGGCGCACGTCGCGGGTTCGGTGACTGCGCCCGGGGAGGTGGATCTCATCGATAGCAGGACGGCGGGCGTGAGCGAGAACAATCCGGAGAACTGCATACCGGATGCCTTCCCGGACCCGGCGGCGCTCGGCTATGATAGCAGCAACCCAGCCCAGCTGATCTGGCCGCCCCCCCCAGGCACCTGGTCCCACTATTTTTACCAGGAGGCGCTCGCGGGGGGCACATCCTACTTGTGGGACACCGGTACCATCCAGGCCCCGAGGTTTATCAACCTGTGGGGGATCGGAACTCTCTCGAATGTCAGGCTCAGAGGCCCCGGGGTTATCTTCGTGTGGGGGGATCTGGGCGGGGGCATCGTCAACGGCCCCCCCGCCGCGACGGTGGTCGCCACCGGCACGCTAGAGACCAAAGGCAATGAGTCCTACCGGTGCGATCCGGGGGATGAACCGGTAGCGCCCCCGCTTATCCTCTTCGGCAGAGACAAAGGGGGGTGGTCGGCACAGATTCGTGGCAACTCCACATGGGATCTACGTGGGCCCCTGATCTCGTTCCATCCGCAAGGCGAAGTGTGGCTCAACGACTCCGCTATTGGCTGCATGGGCGCGCTCATCTCCAACGGCACGGTGCACTTCAAATCGAGTAGTGCAAAGCTGGGCTTCCCGTCATTCCTGCAGAACCAGCGTTTCGTCGTGCACGCCGGGAAGTACGTGCGCTCCTACGTGGCTCAGTAGGGGGCTTATTCCCTCCGGAGCTCGCCTTCCTGGTCCATGACGAGTGTTTCGCCGCCGGGAAGCGCGGCCCGGATCGCGAACGCAGTGGGGGTAGGGGGCTCTTCGCTGAAGACCGCGTTCCCATAGGCCGGCACCGGCTCGCCTGTCGCGCAACCCTCTTCCACGACGCCTTGCTCCGCGAGCTCCGCGAGGGATGCGTAATGCTCGTGGTGGGTGTGGTACTCCCTTTGCGCCTCATAGAGCCGCCGGAGGCAGGCGGCCGCAGCTCTCAAGGCTTCCTCGGCGTCCTCCACCGCGGGACCCGCCTCGTCAGGCGCCAGGCCCTCCTCGTGGGTGGTGGGGACCCCATCCCGCCGCGCGCTCCACGAGGTCTCCGCGTGCGATGCGCCGGTTCTGGCTGAGTGCATGGAGAGCGTCTTCTGCACCTGTAGGAAGGCGAACGCCAGAAGAATCGATAGCAGGATGCCCATGCTCGCGGTGAACAGGAGCAGCCGCCGCATGCGGGTGCCGGTGTCGGTGGCAAGCTCCAGGCGCGCTGGTAGCACATCCAGGTCGGGGAGTGCAATCGCGCGGTCTTCGGGCCGGGGAAGCAACTCCAATGCTTCGCGGGCCTCCTGGCATTGCGCATCGGCATCGAGACAGGCTTCGAGTACCCTCCGCGCTTCGTCGTAGCTTTGCCGACGTGCCAGCACCTTGCCGAGGGCGCACAACGCTGGAGCATCCCCTGGGAGAAGCTCGACGGCGCGCCGGAGCGAGGTTTCGGCGAGAGTGAGGTTGTCGCACGCCGCATAGGCGCGCCCGAGATGAAAATGCGCCTCGCCGCTGTTCGGGTTCATGGACGTGGCGAACTGGAGCAGCTGGATCGCCTGCTCGGTCTGCCCGCTTTCGAGGGCTTCGATCGCGAGGGCGAGGTTGCTACCTCCCCCATGGGGCGGTGAGTGCTCCATGCGCGTTTCTCCTTCAGGAAAGCGGAGCCAACAGCAAATCCCCGCCGCGCAACGCGCGAGCGGACCTGCTGGCTTCCTGTCGGGCTGGGCGTATCACTCCGGAGGAGCGCCGCGGGCACGCGGCCTCCACCGCGTTGCTCCAGGACTTCTTGCCCGCCCGTCAGCTTTCCTGCCCGCTCGCCGGGCGCATCACCTTCAGGGCCGCGTATGCGACCACGCGATCATAGTCACCGGTCACTTCGCCGGAGGTGTGGTAGGCCAGCCTCTGCGCCGAGACGGCTCCCATCCGGCGGGCGGCTGCCAGCATCGCGGCGACGGGCCCATAGCCGCAGGTGGTGATCCCATGCGTCTGCACCTGGCGGAAAAGGCCGGCAGGGTCGAGGTGCTCAATCATCTCGAGGGCCCTTTCATCCTGGGTGCGCGCGCGCGAGGCCGGCTCGTGGTGCGTGAAATCGCACGACGCGATGACGACGGCGTTGCGGCCCGCCATCGCCGTGGCAATCGCCTCTCCCAGCTCTATCGCGGCGTCGAGCTCATACCGCTTCATGGAGATGGGCACGATGGATAGCCCCGCCCCGTAGAGGAGCTGCAGGAAAGGGAGCTGCACCTCGATCGCGTGATCTCGCAGGTGGGCCATCGGATCCGCGTGCGCCAGCGGGGTGGCCTCCAGAATGGCCGCCGCGACATCTGCCGCAACCGGCATGTTTCCCAGGGGTGTCTCCCATCCTCCCTCGGGCCATACGGCGTTATCGGCGCCCAGGCCATGATGGTTGGGGGCGAGGATGATGGCAACTTCTACCAGGCCATCCTCTGCCAGGTGCTGATACGCGTGTGCCGCGACGTGCCCGGAGTAGACCAGGCCGGCGTGTGGGACAACCAGACCGAGGATCTGGCGGGGCCCCTCGGGGGCGGCCAGCGGCAGGCGCCCAGGACCGGGAGCATCCAGAAAGCAGCGCTGGATCTGCTGCTGCAGCGCGTCGGCAGTCCCTGGATAGAACAGGCCAGCGACGGCAGGCGCGCGCATTGCGGGCATCGCCATCTCACACCCTCCTTCACAGGCTGTGGACCCGTTGCGGCGTATGGAGCAGCCATGCGCGGTCCGGGTCAATCTCTACACGGGTGATGGTTCCCCGAACCGGAATCTTCACGCGCGTGAGGGAGCCATCCAGATGCAGAGTATGCCGCGTCTTGCCGGCGCCATCGGTGACCAGGAGCTGCATTTCGCCACGGTAGGGCGCGCCCTCCTGGACGACGGTGAGCACGGCGGGCGGGCCCTCCTTCGCTACAGCAACTCTCAGGCGCGGCGCGCCAGGCCGGCGCAGCCACTGATCGAAAAACCAGGTGAGGGGCTTCCCATGCACTTCGCCAGCCAGGGCCTCAAAGTCGGCGATTCGCGCTGTGCCGGCTCCATATCGCTCCGCGAAGAGGCGGAGTAGCCGCCGGAACTGCTCCTCCCCGATCAGGCAGCGCAGCGAGTGAAGCACATAAGCCCCTTTGTAGTAGACGGTGCCTTCGTAAGCTCCCGACTGGTCGTAGGGATCCGTTTCGGCGATTGCCTCTTCGGTGCCTTCTCGCAGGCGGGTCTGGTAGCGTGCCTCCAAGCCCGCGAGCGCCTCCTGTAGCGCCTTGGGCCCGCCGGCATGCTCCTGGTAGAGTACGGCGGAGTACTCGGCAAACGCCTCGCTCAGCCATCCCGCCCCGAGGCCCTGAGGCGCGACGTGGTTTCCCCACCACTGATGCGCAATCTCGTGCGCCAGGAAATGGGTGGGGATCTCCTTTTCAGCGAAGCTCTTCTCGGTGAGCAGCAGCAACGCCGTGGAGCCGTAGCCTCCGGGAAAGACGGGGATCTCGGCAATCGTCAATTTGGGATAGGGATAGGCGCCAAACCGGCTGGCGTAGAAGCGCACGATCCGCTGGACTGTTTCCTGGTAGGCGCGCGCCCTGGATGCGTGATTCGGGTGCAGGAAGGTCTCGATGGCCACAGGACCATCGGCGTTCCGGCTGTGGGCGTATCGTCCAGCCGCCAAGCAGATCATCCGCACCGGAACAATGCTCTCCCAGTGGAAGGTGACCGTAGATGCCTCAACCGATTTCCTCACCAGTTGGCCGGAGCTGACGACGGTCATTCCCCGTGGAACACGCGCGGAGAGGCGGAGCGGCGCGTGGAAATCGAGCTCGCCCACGGAGGGGTACCACCGGCTCTCCGGGCGGAGGTAGATGCCCCGAGGATCGATCAGGTCTCCGGCGCGCAGGAGCGGCACCGAGACGCGCCGAGAGTAGCGGACGGCGAGTGTCGCGGCTTTGCCTTCGCGGAGGCGGTAGGGGAACGAGACGAGATCGTTGGTGTGCAAGAAGGTGACCGGGGCACCGTTCACATGCAGCGCGTGGACGCGGAACTCCGGGCTGAGCGCCAGCTCAATGCGATCGATGGGCATGCGCGCGACCACGGTGAACTCGGCGCGCGCGCTCAGAGAATGTCGGTCGGGGAAGAGGGAGAGATCCAGCGCGTAGTCGACGATGCGCACGGGGCCGGCGCGGTGAGAAGGCGTCTCGCGGTGTGTGCCCGGCTCCAGAGGGCGGGGCAGGATGCCCGCGGGCGTCGTCACGGCTGGTGGCGAGGGCGTCCCCTGCTTTGTCGGATCGGCCCGCGCAAGTTCTCGCTGGCGCCGCGCCTCAAGCCCGGCATGGAAGCGGCGCTCCGCATCCTCCTTCTGAACCGCATGGTAGCGGGCGAGGAAGGCGGAGAGGATGAGCAGCGCGCACGCCACGCAAAGCGCGGCGCCCGGGGTCTGCTGGCCGATCCGCAGGCCCCGCAGCACGCGGATCGTGATGCTGATGGCCGCGAGTGCCGCCAGCGCAGTCCAGACTATGCTGGAGAGCATCATCGCGGAACTGCCTTGCCTGGCCCCAGGCTACAGCGGGCGGCGCTGCGCCCAGAAGCCCCGGCCTAGCGACTCGCCAGGTAGAGGTGGATCCCCTTGCTGGTAACCAGGGAGCCGGACAGTGCCATAATGAAGAGCGCGACCACCTTCACGCCCAGGCCGATCAACGCGCCGGTCACCCCGGATCCGCCTTCTGCTGCTGGTGTGGCGCTGGCAGGCGTGGTGGCCATGGCAGTCAGAACGCCTGGATCCTTGAATAGACCCAACGCTAGCAGGAAGACGAACGCCAGCAGGCCGATGCCTGTGAGAAAGATGAGGACTCCAAACGACGTCCCGACGGCATCCTGGCGGGTCTTCAACTCTTCTTTGGCCATGGGCTTCCCCTCTGAAGGCGTTGTCTGCATGATGGCCTATTCTATCATATGGGTACGCCAGGGTCAAGAAAATGGATGGTCGGGAACGTCGCAAGTAGAAGGAGTCCTTACCAGAAGCACGAACGATTCTCGGATGAATAGTGCACCGCAGGCCGGATCCGGAGTGCCATCTTGAGATCTGCGCATCAAGTTCCAGGCGTATCTCTTGAGCTCGACGCCGTGCAGGTAGCTGGCAGCGCACCCATCCGCGGGCTGTTCCACAGTTGGTTGGGGAGCCGTGCGGGTGACGGGGCGGTGTTCCTAGGGCACCGCCAAGCCGGAGGGCTGCCACCCCAATGCGCGCCCCGGGGACCGGATGGTGCCGGATATGCGCTCCTATGATTGCGCTGAGCCTGTTGGCGTTTTTACTCATCGCAGGGATTCTGGCGTTCTCGCTCCTCCAGTGGGAAGGTGCGCAGCGGCGCGAGTTACTCTATTTCCATCTCACCCTCGAGAAGCCAGGTTCCAACTACTTCCGATCCGCTCGCCTCGATCGGGAGCAGTACAGTCGTGTTGCGCTCGCGGCGGCCGTCCTGAGCCTTCATCAGCTCGCCGTGGTCGGCGATGCGCTGTGCGGTGAGCCGTGGATGGCCCGGTTCGGGGCGGCTGCAGCGCCGCCCTGGGTTCTGGTCTTCGGGCAGGCGCTGCTTGCCTATGCCCTCCTGTTTCAGCCGCTTGCGAAGCGTCCACGGCTGGTGGCGGCGTTGATTGCGGTCAGCGTGATCGCGTGCCTTGGCACTCTCGTGGCAGCAATAGGAGGCCTATCCGCGGCGACGAGTTGGGCATGGGCGCGCGTTATCGAGGGAGCCCTTGGTTTGGGGGTGGCGGCGGTGGTGGGCGGACTCCCGCAGGAGGAGCGGATCGTCCAGCCCAAGGCGTTCCTGCTGTGGAGCGTGGGTGCGCTCTCACCGTGGGCCTGGATCCATCATCTCGCGCTCACCCTCTTCTATGCGGTTTTCGGCTTTCGCGTCTTCTGCCGGGTGGTGGAGCACCATGAGGCGCTCGAGGGTAACCTCCACCGGATGCAGCGCCAGCGCGAGGTGATCGTTGGCTTCCTCGACCGCATCGGCGCGGCATACAGCGACGCCCTGGACCTGGAGCAGCTGTTACGCCTTCTCGCCTCCGCCGCGGTGGAGACCACCGGAGCGGGCGCCGGGGCGATCTTCCTGGTCGATTCCCGGACCGGCAAGCTGCAGATGCGCGCGGTGGAAGGCCCCTTCCCGCCGCTCTACCGCGATGTGCCGGCGTCTAACCTGATGCGCCGGTGGGAGGAGCTGACGCGGATCGCGCTCCGCCAGCGCTTTGCCTTCGGTCAGGGCGTTGTCGGAGAGGTGGCGGCCAAGCAGACGCCGCTCCGCATTCGCGACGCCGCCGAAGCGGGAATCCTGGTGGGCAGTGTCGTCGATCCGGTGAGGCGCCATCCGATGCTTCTGACGCCCCTCGTTCTCCGCGGCGAGGTGCTTGGCGTCATGGCCGTGCTGAACCGGCAGAACGCAGACGAGTTTTCGGAGGATGACCAGTTCCTGCTGGCCACCCTCGCGGAACAGGCGGCGTTCTATATCGATAACGCGCGCATGGTGGCCGTTTTGGCGCAGCAAGAGCGTGTTCGCCGTGAACTACAGATCGCCCGTGAGATCCAGAGAACGCTCCTCCCAGCCGATGCTCCCAAGGTGCCCGGCTTCGACCTGGATGCGCTCAGTCGCCCCGCGCTCGAGATGGGCGGCGACTACTACGATTTCTTCTGGGTTGCCGAGGGGCACCTGGGCATCGTGGTCGCCGATGTCTCCGGGAAGGGGGTGCCTGCGGCGCTCACGATGGCGATGCTGCGCACGGTGATGCGCACGTATGCGTTCGGGAACCGATCCGTGCACGACACTCTGATGCGCGCCAATGCCACTCTTTGCGGCGACCTGCGCCTCGATACCTTCATCACGCTGTTCTACGGCATCCTCGACGTGAAGCGCCGGACACTCTCCTGGGCGCGCGCCGGCCACGAGCCGACGCTGTTACTCCGCGATAACCGCATCGAGGTGCTCACCCCCTCGGGCGCGGCCGTGGGAGTCCTCTCGCCGGCCGAGTTCGGTCACAGCCTCCAGGTAGAGGAGACCGTGATCGGCCCTGGCGACGCCATCCTCATCTACACCGACGGCATCACCGAGGCGATGAACCACCACTCCGAGGAGTTCGGACTAGGGCGGTTCGTCGAGACCGTGCGCGGGACGGCCGGGCTTTCGAGCGCCCAGCAGATCCAGCGGATCGAGGAGTCGGTGAGCGCCTTCGCCGGCGATGCCCCTCAACAAGATGATATCACCCTCGTCGTCCTCACGGGATGAGACGCGCGCGGCGGTCGGCGCTTCTCCGATGATCCCCCCCTGTAGGGATCTGACCGCCAGGCGGCGAATGAGAGAGAGGCACCTGGTCGTCGGTGCCGCTTTATCTTTCACGGAAAGAGTTCCTCGCGCGGCTGCGAGCCGGCTATGTCGCCTCATCGGGTGGAGAATGGAGCCTGCGAGTCTCGTGACCGGATCCCACCGGATACCGCTCCTCCACGCGATGAGGGCTCTCCCCTGTGGCTCGCGCCGTTCGAAGCGCTTGGGAGCGAGGTTGCTTTGGCTACGAGATCGAAAGACCGGGTTGTTGTTGGCGTGGTTGGCTGCGGCACCGTGGGCACGGGCGCTGTCCAGGTGCTCCTGAGTAACGCCGCCTGGATTGCCGGGCGCGTGGGTGCCCCCGTGGTGCTGAAGAGCGTTGCGGATATCGATTGGACCCGCCCCAGGGGGTTCGAGGTGCCGGAGGCGTTGCGGCGCAGCGACGCGGAGAGCGTGATTGCCGATCCCGAGATCGATGTGGTCGTCGAGGCGATTGGCGGTGTTGGCATGGCGGCCCAGGTGGTTCGCGCCGCCCTTGCGCGTGGCAAGTCGGTGGTCACGCCCAACAAGGAGCTGATGGCCAAGCAAGGGGGCGAGCTCCTCGCGCTGGCGTCCGAGAAGGGCGTCGATCTGATGTTCGAGGGTGCTGTCGGCGGTGGAATTCCCATCATCAAGCCGATGAAGGAGTCGCTGGCAGGCGATACCATCGAGCGGATCGTGGGCATCGTCAATGGCACCACCAACTACATCCTCACCGGGATGGCGCGCGAGAACCGCGATTTCGCAGACGCGCTGGCCTCCGCGCAGGCGCTCGGCTATGCCGAAGCGGATCCTACCGCCGATGTGGAAGGCCTGGACTCGCTCTACAAGATCGCTATCCTCGCCTCCATAGCCTTCGGGAGCCGGGTTTCCGTGAGCGATCTTTACCATGAGGGCATCACCCGTGTGACTGCCGCGGATATTGGCTATGCCCGCCAGCTGGGCTTTGCCGTGAAGCTCCTCGCCATTGCCGCCCGCCTGGGAGGCCGCGTCGATATCCGCGTGCATCCGGCGTTCATTCCCCTGGAGCACCCGCTGGCAAGCATCAGCGACGTCTTCAACGGCGTGCTGGTCCGCGGGCGGCAAGTGGGCGATGTGATGTTCTATGGCCGCGGCGCAGGCCAGGGACCGACCGGCGTGGCCGTGGTGGGCGATGTGGTGGACTGCGCGCGCAATCTTCTCCACGGCGCCGCCGGGCGCGTGCCCTGTCGTTGCGGTTGCTCGCTCCCCCTGCTTCCGATGGAAGAGGTGGTCTGCCGCAACTACGTGCGCATGCGCGTTACCGACCGGCCAGGTGTCATCGGGAGAATCGCCACCTGTTTCGGCAGCCACGGGGTGAGCCTGGCCAGCGTCTTCCAGCCGGATACCGAGGTGGGCCCAGGCCTGGCGGAGATCGTCTGGATCACGCACGCGGTGCAGGAGCGCCAGATGCGCGCCGCTCTGGCCGAGATCGCCACGCTCCCTATGGTGAACGAAGTCGCTTCCGTGATCCGACTGGAGGGGTAGCGTCTCTCCCATGTTGCCCCGGTATTACCGGCGGTAATGGCCTCAGCGATCCCGCGCGATGCAGGACGGGGGTGCCCCAAACGGCTGTCTGCCCAGGCGCGCCACCCCCTCCCTGGGTCCGGCGAGGGATGATGCGGCACATCCCCGGGCTGCCGGTTGACGTCCCAGACGGGCGCTTAGTAGAATGGATGAGGGACACGGGGGCTTTCGGGCGAGCACCGGTGGAGAGCGTGAGCTCCGCATCGCTCGATCTGCTTGGGAAGTAACACCGATGGCATCTTTCGATCTACACGCCTGGTTTCATTCGCTCGAGCCGACCGATCAGTGGTTGATAGAGTGGCGCACGCAGCATGACCTGTCGATTAAGGAGATCGCGGCGCGCAGCGGTCTCTCCCAAAGCGCCGTGGCCGAGCGGCTGGCGCGGCTTCGCGAGCGGCTGGTGAACGAGGCGTGGGGTACGCCGCCGCAGGCATGAGCCGCCAGAAAGGGCGTATCGAACATGACAGCGAGGCGGGGTGGTGCCGGATGGCATGCCGCGCTCCCACCTCGCTGCCGGAACTCCGGGGGGCCACCCCGCGCTAAATCGTCATGGGCTGCATGACCACCGAAGGTAACGACCGCAAGCGTGCATCTAGCCTGTGGATCATCGCCTCTTCCTCGGTGCGGATGCTGTGGGCCAGCTCTGCGGTCACCGTGTCGCCGACGGCGCTTGCCGCCGCCTCCAGAGCGATGTAGGACGCGACTTCGACGTGCTCCGCACCGTAGGCGGTGATCAAGTTGCGCACCGCCTTCTCCTCCTTTTCACGGACCACGTTCACCAGTTCGCTTCCCATGATACCCAGCTTGTTCACGACGCCTTTGAGGTAGGAGGGCTCCTTGCCCATCTCCCTCAGACGCGCCACCAGGCGGTCGTGGTGGCGTTGGGTCACATCGCGGTGTTCCAGGAACATCTGGCGGTCCGCATCGGTTGTGGCCTCGTCGGCCATATCTTTGAGCGCGGGCAGTAGCCCCGCCTCCATGGCGATGGCGTCATCGATGTAGCGGTGAAGACGCTCTTGTGGATCCATACTCGCTCCCTCCCATGCTCCGCCTGGGGTTCCCAGGCGTTCACCGCCGGATTTGCCCGCGTTTGAGCAACCCGAAACCTGGTGCCAGGCGGAATGCGCGGCGGAAGAAGTGAGCAGGCGCCCGAAACGGCTTCCATCGCCTTCCGTGCGCGGACAAGGAGAGTGCGGTGCGCTCTTCAGCGATAGTAGAACCCGGGGCTTCCCGAGGGAATGCTCAACAGCGCAGCACGGGCCTGCCGGGCGATGCTGCTGTTGGGATCCGTCTTGATGCTCTGTGACCACGCTTCAGCGGCGCCTTCGTAATCTCCCGCGTTGAACGCCGCCACGCCCCGGTTGTAGTGGGCCGCGGCCAGGGAGTGCCGGGCGTCGACTGCCACCGGATCGAAAGGCGCGTTCTTGAGGACCCACTCCCACTCGGCGATGGCGCCCTCGATATCGTTGGCGTTATGCAACGCCATGCCGAGCCCGTGATGGGCGATGGCCGATTGCGGGTCGAACTGCAGCGCCTGGCGATAGTACTGCACAGCCTGTGCCGGGCGTGCCCGAAGGCATGCGTTCCCCAGGTTGATGCAGGCGGCGGCGGCGTTGCCGCGCGCGATCGCGGCGGTCTGACTGCCGGGCGCGGCCTCCATGGCGCGTTGGAACTCCGCCAGGGCATCCTCGTAGCGTTGGCGCTTGAAGAAGGTGACCCCCGCTTGCACATGTTCGATGGCGCGCGTCTCGCGGACGCGGACCTGGTAACTCTGATACGCTTTGTTGCCAGACCAGATGAAGAAGACGCACGCCAGGCTCAGGATGACCGCGATGACCAGGAGGGAGAGAAACTGGCTGTGACGCTTGAGCGCGCTTCCGATCTGCGAGGGCCGCCGGGGGATGTAGAGGGGCGGCGGATCCTGCTGCGTGGGCTCCGGGCCAGAGGGCGCTGGCGCCGGCGCCGGCGAAGCGACGTAGGCAAGCGACGGGTCGCCCGGCGGGAGGGTGCGCTGAGCGCCAGAGCCGGCGTGCGGACTCGTTGCGAGCGTGCGGGCGTTGGCGAGCGCATCGCGCAGGGCAGCCGCCGAAGGGAAGCGGGCTTCAGGCGCCTTCGCCATGGCGCGCAACACCACCTGCTGCACTTCGGGCGGCACCCCTACGAGCGGGGGCGGCTCTTGGTTGATGATGTTATAGGTGATTGTGACGACGCTGTCTCCGGTGAATGGCTTGCGCCCGGCCAGCATCTCATACAGCGTGACCCCAAGGGAGTAGATATCGGTGCGCGCGTCGAGCGGCTTTCCGGCGATCTGCTCTGGAGACATGTAGCTCGGGGTGCCGAAGACCTGCCCGTCACTCGTGATAGAGGGATCTGCGGCAATGCGGGCGATCCCGAAATCGGTGAGCTTGACGACATCCCCGGGGAGGACGTGGATGTTATCCGGCTTGATATCGCGGTGGATAACGCCGCGTGCGTGCGCGTGCTGAAGGGCGTCGCACACCTGCAGGGCGACCCGGATGGCGCGCTCGACCGGCAGCGGGCCCTCCATCTGGAGGATATCCCGGAGCGGCTGGCCCTCCAGATACTCCATGGCGATGAAGTAGCGATCCCCCTCGTTATCGACATCGAAGATGGTGACGATGTGTGGGTGGGGGGAGAGGGCCCCCGCAGCCCGGCCCTCGCGCCGAAAGCGCTCGATCCGCTCGCGTCGCGCCTGGCCTACCAGCCCAGGGGGAATCGCCAGCTCCTTGATGGCGATACGCCGGCCCGTTTGCGGGTCGTGCGCCTCATAGACGATGTCGTTGCTGCGCGCTATCTCCCGGATGATCTGGTAGCGTTTCAGCGTGTTGGGAGCCATGGGATCCGAGCCGGCTAACGCCACGGAAGCGGGAAGCGGCGTCGCTTCTCACCCTCGGTTGGGGGAGAAGGGGGCGCTTCCGGCGCGGGCTCTTCGCCCGGATCAGCAGGCTCAGCCGCCGGGTCGAAGCGCTTCACCGCATCCACGCGAATGATGAGTACCGTGATGTTGTCACGGCCCCCCCTGTCATTGGCCGCGTCGATCAGCTCCATGCAGGCGACGGAGGGCGCCGAACGCCTGGCGAGAAGGGCGATCTCCTGGTCGTCGAGGTGCCCGGTGAGCCCGTCGGAACAGAGGAGAATCACATCACCGGGCCGGATCTTCTCGCGGAAGAGGTCCACCTCCACGCTCTCTTGCGCGCCGAGCGAGCGGGTGATGACGTTACGGAAGGGCGAGCGCGCTGCGGATTCGGGATCCAGCACGCCCAGGCGTATCTGCTCCGCGACCCAGGAGTGATCCTGGGTGATCTGGCGGATCTCGCCGTCGCGAATGAGGTAGAGGCGCGAGTCGCCCACCTGCGCGGCGATCAGGTACTCCTCGTGGAGGATCGCCCCGGTGAAGGTGGTGCCCATCCCCGAGCGCCCGGGAATGGTCGCGGCCGTGTCGAGAATGAGGGCGTTGGCATACTGCACGGCGGCCGCCAACGCCGTCTCCAGATCATCGGTGGTGTTGGCGTAATACTTTTTGATGATGCTCTTGAGAGCCAGCTCCGAGGCGATCTGCCCGGCGGCATGCCCACCCATGCCATCACACACGGCGTAGAACCGACCGCGCGCGGCCAGCACGGCGGGCTCCTCCGGCTCCAGGAAGTCAAACTTGTCCTCGTTGTTTTCGCGTACGCGTCCGAGGTCGGTCTTGGCGGCGAACGTCACCTCGGCGTGCCACTCGGGCGCTCGCGCTTCGAGCTTGGCCCAGCCCTCCCGAAGAGACTGAAGCTCAAGAGGCGCCGTGATCTCGTTCTCTTCGCCTCCGTGCCTGCTCTCTAAGGGTGCACTCCCCATGTGCGGACTCTCCTTGCCAGCCGGTTGCTACAGCTCTCAATCGGTATGATACATTATCTCCCGGGAGATGTAAAGGAGAAGGGGGATCCGGGCGGGTGCCCTGCTCTCCGCAGGAATCCCGGATCGTGGGGGCCTATCTCCTCGCCCCCGCGATCCACGGATCCACCCCTCTCATGGGGCCTCACCGGACTGCGAGGCGCGCGCCGCGCTTCTCCACCCGGCGGTTACAGCCGGGCGACGATGTCGGCAATGTACTCATAGGTTTGCCTGGCGCGGCTGTTGATGTCGTCCCACGTGGTGCCACCCAGACACTCAACGTAGAGGGGCCCACGGAAGCCCGCTTCCGCGAGCGAGCCGAGCACGCTGTCGAACTTCACCCAGCCCGTGCCGGGGAGGATATTCACATCCGGCTTGCCATCGACCACCACGCAATCCTTGATGATGCAGATGCTCACGTGCTCCTTGATGGCGTGCACATCCGTCTCTGGCCGCTGCTCGCCCTTGGTGTAGTAGATGATGTTGCCCGGGTCATAGCAGATGGAGAAGTTGGGATGATCCACCGCCTCGACGACCGCGCGCATCAGCTGGCCGGTGAGGCCATTGCCGCCGTGGGGCTTCATCACCAGGCGCACGCCCTTCGCCGCCGCATAGGGCGCGCATGCCCGGAAGAGCGCGTTGTACTTCTCATACAGCTCGGGTTGGCTGCAGCCGCAGTTCATCGCCCAAGTGATGCCCGCGGCGGCGGCCACGTCAATCGTCTTGCGGTAATCGGCGATAGCATCCTCAAGCGGATCGCTCAGGCGCATGTGGGTGATCAGCATCGATGGCTTGAGGCCGGCGGCATCGACCACTTTCCGCACCGCCGCGATCTCCTCCGGGGTGCTTTCCGAGGTGAGCGGTATCTTCCCGCCGTGGGCAAAGGGGGCGACATCGGTGTAGCCGGCCGCGGCGATGGCGCCACACGCCTCCTCGAAGCTCCACTGGTTCCAGGGACGAGTCGTAGCTCCCAATGCGAGTTGCATGGATCCTCCTCACGGCGCCGATCCGAGGGGGCCCATAGGCCCAGCAGGCGATGGATACCCGCGTCTATCGATAGGCGCTAACGGAGCATTCCCGCTATGCAAGCGGATACCTTCCGGGGGATCGTGGCCCGGGCGCATTGCGGCAGGCGGACTCGTGCCCGGCGCATTCGGCTGGCCCACGCGCGGACGAGAACCGAGCTGCGCGTCGCCCCGGCTTGATTACGGCTGATTGGGATGCTCGTCCGACGTTTCCAGACTCGTCAACTCGTCGAACATGCGGTCGGCAATATCGCGCGAGGAGATAGTGTACTCTCCTCGCTTCAAGCGGGCGCGTATCTCGGCAATGCGGGCTTCGCGCGTTTCGGGCAGGGCGAGGATGGCATCCTTGGCCTTTTGCACCTCGCGAGCGCGCTGAGAGATCTCCGCGGAGTCTTCGGCGCGTGCGGCGGGGGCGGCGCGCCGCAGGGCCGGAGCCGGCGGTTCTGGCTCCGGGTGGTGCGTCGAGCCAATGGAAGCGATATCCTCAATGCGCATCGGCGATCTCCCAGGGTAGGGTGAAGGTGGCGTGGTATAGGGCTTTCCCTGCGGAAGGGGGGCCCATGCTTTCCTACCCGCTCTTTTCTAGGTTGGCCCTCGCGTGCCACTTTCCTGCTTCGGTCCGGCAACTTTCCTAACCCCCGGCTCCTTCCCTGCCTTCCGACCCTCGCCTCCCCCAGTGAAGGGGAGCTACCGCGCGGCAGTGGCGGCGGTCTCCAAGGACTCTGATGCTTGAGCCGCAGGTTCCTATGCCTCGTGACTAGACTCCTTACCGCGGAATCCCGAAATAAGGATAGGTTGCCGCGCGATCTGCGATTTTGCTATAATGGAGGTGGCGCCCGCGTGAGAAGCGCGCCGGGCGCCGGGGAGAGGATCTGTATGCGGATCACCAAAGAGTATGTCGACCAGGTGGGCCGGCTCTCGCGTCTGGCGCTCGCCGACGACGAAAAGGAACGCCTGACCACGCATTTGAACGCCATCCTCGAGCACTTCGAGCGCCTCCAGGAGCTGGACACGAGCACGGTGCCGCCGACGGCGCACAGCATCCCGATTGAGAACGTTTTCCGGGAAGACACTCCGCGGCTCTGCCTGACGCCCCAAGAGGCGACCGCCGGCGCCCCGGAGAGCGCCGATGATATGTTTGTTGTGCCGCGAATCGTCGAGACGTAACGCTTGACGCATGAGACGGGCCGCCCGAGACGGGTGGCTGGCCCAAGCGCTGACTCCTGCAGTTGGCCATTCGCGGCGGATCCTGTTTCGTGTATGATGTTGGAGTAACCCATGCCAGAACTACATATGCTCACTGCCCACGAGCTCGCCGAGCTGCTGCGCCGGGGCGAGGTTTCGGCGGTGGAGATTGCCGAGGATACTCTGGACCGCATCAGCGCCGTTGAGGAGCGGGTGAAGAGCTACGTCACGGTCGCGGCTGAGGAAGCGCTCGAACAGGCGCGGGCCGTGGATGAGCGCAGGGCGCGCGGCGAGGCGCTGCCGCCTCTGGCCGGCATTCCGATTGCTCTCAAAGACAACCTCTGCACCCGGGGCATTCGAACCACGTGCTCGTCGCGGATCCTCGAAAACTGGGTGCCGCCCTATGACGCCACCGTGGTAAAGCGCCTGCGTGACCAGCAGGCGGTCTTCATCGGGAAGACCAACATGGACGAGTTCGCGATGGGCTCGTCCACCGAGTACTCGGCGTTCCACGTCACGCGCAATCCGTGGGATCTTTCGCGCGTGCCAGGAGGCTCCAGCGGTGGCTCGGCCGCGGCGGTCGCTGCGCGCGAGGCAACGCTCTCCCTCGGCTCTGATACCGGCGGCTCCATCCGACAGCCCGCTTCCTTCTGCGGGGTTGTCGGCCTGAAGCCAACCTACGGGCGTGTTTCGCGCTATGGCTTGGTCGCCTTCGCGTCGTCGCTCGATCAGATCGGGCCGGTTGCCCGCGATGTGACGGATGCCGCCCTCCTCCTACAGGCGATCAGCGGCCACGATCCGAACGACGCGACCTCAGCCACGGCGGAGGTGCCAGACTACACGAAGGCCCTGCGTAGCGATGTGAAGGGGCTGAAGCTGGGCGTGCCTCGGGAGCTTTGGACGCAGGGCGTTGACCCGGCAGTGAATGCCGCCGTGCGCGCGGCCGTCGACCGCCTGGTGGAGCTCGGCGCCGAAGCCGAGGAAGTCTCGATGCCGCACATCGACTACTCCTTCCCGGTATTCTACCTCATCGCGCCGAGCGAGGCGAGCAGCAATCTGGCCCGCTACGATGGCGTGCGCTACGGCCTGCGCGTGCCCGCGGATGACCCGAACACGATGATGGAGCGCACGCGCGACGCCGGTTTTGGCCCAGAGGTGAAGCAGCGGATCGTGATCGGCACCTTCGCGCTCTCCGCCGGGTATTACGATGCCTACTACCTGAAGGCGCTGAAGGTGCGCACCCTCGTGAAGCAGGATTTCGACCGTGCTTTCGAGCGCTATGACCTGCTCGTATCGCCCGTGTCGCCCACGGTGGCTTTTGGGATCGGCGAGAAAACGGGAGACCCGCTGCAGATGAAGCTGGCGGATGTCTGCACCATCCCCATCAACCTGGCGGGAATTCCGGCGATCTCTGTGCCCTGCGGCTTCTACGAGGGCCTTCCCATCGGCCTGCAGATCATGGGCAAGCCTTTTGGCGAGGAGACCCTCCTCCGCGCGGCCTATGCCTACGAGCAATCCACCGACTGGCACCGCCGCACGCCCGAGGTGTGACCCGCGGCTCGATAGTTCGGAGGAACGATGACAGAGTATGAACCGGTAATCGGCATGGAGGTCCATGCCGAGCTGTTGACCGAGAGCAAGATGTTCTGCGGTTGCCCGACGACGTTCGGTGCGGCGCCGAACACACAGGTGTGTCCGATCTGCCTGGGGTTGCCGGGCACCCTGCCCGTGCCAAACCGGCGTGCCGTCGAGTTCGTCGTGCGCGCGGCGCTGGCGCTCAACTGCGAGATCTCGCCACGGAGCATCTTCTACCGCAAGAACTACTACTACCCTGATCTCCCCAAGGCTTACCAGATCTCGCAGTATGGCGACGACCCAATTGGCCGCAACGGCTACATCGAGATCGAGGTGGACGGCCGAGTGAAGCGCATCGGCATCCGGCGCTGCCATCTGGAGGAGGATACGGGGAAGCTCTTCCACGTCTCGCCGCACACGAGCGAGATAGACTACAACCGCTCTGGCATGCCCCTTATGGAGATCGTCTCCGAGCCGGATATCTCCTCGGCAGAGGAAGCGCGTGCCTACCTGGAGCAGCTTCGAGCTATCCTGACCTACCTCGGCGTCTGCGACGGCAAGATGGAGCAGGGGAGCCTGCGCTGCGAGCCCAACGTCTCCGTTCGCCCCAAGGGTAGCACGGCTCTGGGCACCAAGACGGAGCTGAAGAACCTCAACTCCTTCCGCGCCGTCGCCCGCGGGATTGAGTATGAGATTGCCCGCCAGACTGCTCTTCTCCGCGAGGGCGGCGTGGTGGTCCAGGAGACGTGGCGCTGGGATGAGGCGCGCCAGGTGACGGCGCCGATGCGCAGCAAAGAGGCGGAGCAGGAGTATCGCTACTTTCCCGATCCTGACCTGACGCCGATGGTGTTCGATCCGGCGTGGATCGAGGAGCAGCGCGCCCAGCTTCCGGAGCTGCCGCGCCAGAAGCAGCTCCGTTTCCAGAAGGAGTACGGGTTGCCCGCCTACGATGCCCAGGTCCTGACCGAGACTCGAGCCCTCGCGGAGTACTTCGAGGCGGCTGCCAAGAAGCACTCCGATGCCAAGGCGGTGAGCAACTGGGTGATGGGCGAATTGCTGGGCCGACTGAACGCCGCCAGCCTCGACATCACCGAGAGCAAGATCTCGCCCGAGGCGCTCGCGGGCCTGCTGGCGCTGATCGACAAGGGAACCATCAGCGGCAAGATCGCCAAGGAAGTCTTCGATGAGATGTTTGCGACCGGCAAGGCCGCAGAGGAGATCGTTCGCGCCAAGGGCCTGACGCAGATCACCGACACCGAGGCGATCGCCACCACGCTCGATGAGATCATCGCCGCGAACCCGAAGGAGTGGGAGCGGCTGAAGGCCGGCCAGGAGCAGCTCGTCAAGTTCTTTGTCGGGCAGGTGATGCGCGTGACCAAGGGCCGGGCCAATCCGCAGGTTGTCAATGACCTGCTCAAGGAGCGCCTGCAATAGCCTCGCGCTCATGAGAGGAGCCTTGCCCTCGATTACGAACCCCTAGTTAGTGTTTGCCCGATATCCGCGTGCCACGAAGACCCAGGCGGGCGGATATCGGGTTGTGCTCCCTTGGGTGGCCACGCTCCGGCGGCCACCCAAGGGAAGAGAAGGGAGAAGGCCATGCGGTTCAGGAAGCAGCACGGCTTTACCCTGATTGAGCTTCTGGTTGTCATCGCGATTATCGCCATCTTGGCGGCGATCCTGTTTCCGGTTTTCGCCCGGGCGCGGGAGAACGCGCGCAAATCCACCTGCCAGAGCAATCTGAAGCAGCTGGGGGCGGCGTTCATGATGTACTACCAGGATTACGACGAGGCGTATCCCCTCTACCGGTTTGACGCGCCGGGGAAGTACTCCACGACGTGGTACTATTGGCCAGAGGTCGTCGATCCCTACATGAAGAACAAGAACGTGATCCACTGCCCAAGCTCGCCCAACAAGCCGGGCACCGGCAGCGCTGAGTTCAACACGGCGTATGGCTACAACTACCACATCGGCCAGCCAACCGCGTCCTCTTCACACAGTAGCACGGAGCGCACCGCCGCGCGCGAGCGCCCCGCGGACACGCTGATAGCGTGTGACTCCACCTGCTACATCGTCTGGTGCCCGGTAGCGAGCCCCAACTACTACTATGGCCCGGGTGTCGAAGGCACGGGCTCCTCGCTACCCAGTGAGAACGCACGCTATCAGGGCGTTGCCGACTGGCACTCGGAAGGCACGAACATCCTCTACTGCGATGGCCACGTCAAGTGGCTGAAGATCAACAAGAACGTCGACCGCACGCCGGAGAAGTACCTCTGGGGTCACTAGACGATAGGGTGCCACGGGCCCAGGCGATCGCCCTGCGTGAGCGGTGTGGCGCCGTGCCGCTTCCGGAAGCGGGTTTGATCACGGCGCTGGCATGGAATGAGAAGCCATCATGATCTGGATCATGGTGGCTTCTTTCATCTTGGGGGTGTTCGCTCTGGTCGGAGGCGCTGAGGCGCTGGTGCGCGGGGCGTCGCGCCTGGCGGCCGCGGCCGGGGTCTCCTCCCTGGTGATCGGGCTCACGGTGGTAGCCTACGGAACCAGCGCGCCGGAGCTAGGGGTGGCAATCCGCGCCGCGCTGACTGGGCAGGCAGATATCACCGTTGGGAACGTTGTCGGTGCGAACATCCTAAACATTCTCCTGATCCTCGGCGTCTCGTCGCTTTTGGCGCCGATCTGCCTCTCGCAGGAGCTGGTGCGCCGCGATGTGCCGCTGCTGGCGGTCGTCTCGCTGGCGCTCTTCCTCCTCTCGGTGGATGGCCGGCTGCAGCGCTATGAGGGGGCGCTTCTGATCTTGGGCCTTATTGCCTACACGCGGCATGCGATCCGGCGGGGGCGGGAGAGCGGGGAGGAAGCCGGGTATCCCGCCGCCCTGACAGAAGTGCAGGTTGCCGGGCACGACGGCTGGCTCCGGCATATCGCCCTCGTCGTATTGGGCCTCCTCCTGTTGGCTGCGGGCTCGGCCCTGGTCGTAAATGCCGCTGTCTCCTTCGCCCGGGCCTTCGGTGTGAGCGAGCTGGTGATCAGCCTGACAATCGTCGCCATTGGCACGACGCTCCCGGAGTTGGCGACATCCGCCCTTGCAGCGAGGCGTGGCGATCCTGATATCACTGTGGGCAACGTCATCGGCAGCAGTCTTTTCAACATCATGGGGGTGCTGGGCACCGCCGCTCTCCTCTCTCCCGGCGGACTGGCGGTGCCGCTGGAGGCGGTGCGCCTGGATATGCCGATCATGATCACGGCGGCCGTGGCCCTCCTGCCGGTCTTTGTGATCGGCGCGCAGCTCGAGCGGTGGGAAGGCGCGTTCTTCCTGGGATACTACGTCACTTTCGTCGCTTACCTCTATCTGCGAGGGACGGAGAGCCAGGCACTGGAAGGCTACACGCGGGCGATGGCCGGCTTTGTCATTCCACTGACGGCGGTGACGCTCCTCGCGCTGATCGCGGCGCGCAGGCAGGCGCGTGACCAGAGAGCCCGTTCGGGCGGGGATGGGTGAAAACGCTCCTGGAACGGCGGCCGGCCACTTGCCAGGGCGCGGCCCCCCTTCCCTGGGGGGGCGTGGGGTGGGAGAAACTTTCCCGCTTCCAGGGAAGGGGGGCCAGAGAAGCGTATCTCAGCGCTCGGAGAGGATGCTGCGCTCGTAGGCGCGGACCTCGTTGAGCCAGGCGGCCCCGACGGGAACGCCCTGCATCTCGCAGTAACGGTTCCAGACCGCCGCGAAGGGCAACATCTTCAGCTCTTCCATCAGTGCCAGGCGGCCGGTGCGGTCGCCATTGAGCTCCATCTCCTTCAGCAGCTGCGTGGGCTCGACGAGGGCGATGAGGAGCGCCTTCAGGAGAGAGCGCGCGCCGATGACCCATGCCGCGATCCGGTTGATGCTGGCATCGAAATAGTCCAGGCCAAAGTGCACCCGGTCGAGGACATTGCCGCGCACGGACTCCTCGGCGACGGCGCGCACCGGATCCGAGAGGGTGACCACGTGGTCGCTATCCCAGCGGACGCCGCGGCTGACGTGGAAGAGAACCTCGTCGATGAAGGTGAGCACGGACGAGATCTTGTCGGAGACCTCCTCGGTGGGGTGGAAGTGGCCCATATCGAGGGTGAGGATCTTCTTCCGACTGACGGCATATGACAGGTAGAACTCCAGCGAGCCGACCACGTAGGACTCGGAGCCGATGCCAAACAGCTTGGATTCGATGGCGTCGCGCGTGAGTTCGGCCGGCAGCTCCTCGGCATACATCGCGTCGAGCGACTCCACCAGGCGCTGGCGCGGCGCCCAGCGGTCCGCAGGAAGATCCTTCTCGCCGTCGGGGATCCAGGTGTTGTTGATGCAAGGGCTCCCCTGGGCGCGGCCCATATCAGCGGCGATGTGCCGGGATGCGATACCGTGCTCCACCCAGAAGCGGCGGATCCCCGGATCCGGATGGGCGAGCGTGTAGCCATCGGCCGCCAGCGGGTGCGAGAAGAAGGTGCCGTTGAAATCGAGGGCGATGCCCTCCTGAATAGCCCAATCGATCCAGCGCTGGAAGTGCTTCGTCTCCAGGGCGTTGCGCTCCACGGGCTCCGGATAGTCCACGTAGATTGCGTGGAGCGAGAGCCGGTGCTTGCCCGGGATGAGGCTGAAAACCTTCTTCAGGTCCATGCGCAGTTCGTCGGGCGTTCGTGCCTTCCCAGGGTAGTTGCCCGTGGCTGCGAGCCCGCCCGAAAGCTCGCCATCGGGATTCTCGAAACCGCCGACGTCGTCTCCCTGCCAGCAGTGAAGCGAAAGGTGAATCCGGCTCAATTTCTGGAGTGCCGCGTCGGTATCCACCCCGTAGGCGGCGTATATCTCCTTTGCCGCCGCGTAGTCTCGTTCTATCGTCTGCGTCTCCAGCTTCGGTATCATGCGCGAACCTCCGTCCAGACTCGGTTACCGTGTCATTCGACGGCTAGGCGCGATACCCTTCGCCCGGGAAGCCCGGCAGGAAATACTTTCCCTAGGGCGAACCCTGGCGGCAGAGACCTATCGAACCGCGCGGCAGACCGGAGCGCTCTTGGGGCCTTAGCCTTCATTATCCATCAGAATAATGAAAAGAAGTCTTTCTGTCAGACGTGGCCCAGGTCCGTGGGCACTGCCCCGAAAACACTCTGCTTCCGGATGCCTGTAGCGGCAACGGCGTGCCACCAAGTAAAAGTCTTTTCTTGAAGTATTCTGGTGAATACTTCGGGTTAGGCCTCGACGGCGTTGGTCTGGAATGGGAGTGACAGCAAGCATGAAGATCCTTCGCGAGGAAGCCGATGTCCTGGTCATTGGCGGGGGTACCGCCGGCGTGATCGCCGCGATTCAGGCGGCCCGATTGGGGGCGCGAACCGTCGTTCTGGAGATGACCGGCCAGCTGGGTGGCACCATGACGAACGGCGGCGTGAGCGCGCCGGCGCACTTCTTCAACCGTGGCCGGCAGGTGATCGCCGGCATCGGCTGGGAGCTGGTCACGAAGACGAAGGCGCTGGACGGTACCCCGCTGCCCGACTTCAACAACCCGCCGCCGAATCGGCCCTCCCATCATGTCTCGGTGAACCCCTATCTGTATGCCTGCCTGGCCGAGGAGAGCTGCCTGGAGGCGGGAGTGACGCTGCACTACCATGAAGTGGTGACGACCGCGGAAGCGAGGGGCGACCGCTGGCTGGTGGAGAGCGTTGGCAAGGGGGTACGCCGGGAGGTGCTGGCACGCGAGGTGATTGACTGCAGCGGCGACGCCGACGTCGTGGGCCTGCTCGGGTTCGAGCGCGTGAAGGGGGAGGTCCGCCAGCCCGGCACGCTGGAGTTTCGTCTGGAGGGCTACGATTACAAGGCGCTCGATGCCGACCTACTTCAGGCGCGTTACGAGGAGGCGCTTCGCGACGGCACGCTCATCCGGGGCGACTTCTGTTACGCGCGCCGGCCGTTCATCGACTATCTTCGCGCGGGTGGCGCCAACCTACAGCACCTCTTCGGCGCGGACTCTACCACCGCCGAGACGCAGAGCGAGGCAAACATCGCCGGACGCCAGGGCCTGCTGCGCATGCTCCGCTTCCTGAAGACGCTGCCCGGCTGCGAGAAGGTGCGGATCGCTCGAATGTACCCCATGGCCGCCATCCGTGAGACCTACCGGATTGTGGGCGAGACGACGATCACCCGCGAGGACTACCTGAGCGGGCGCCGCTTCGACGACGCCGTGGCCTACACATTCTACTTCATCGACGTGCATACGGAGGAGGGTACGGACCACGAGTTCCTCGAAGAGGGCGTGGTGCCCACGCTGCCCCTCGGCGCGCTTGTGCCCAAGGGGAGCCAGCGACTCCTGGTGGCGGGGCGCACGGTCTCCAGCGACCGGCGGGCCAACTCAGCGTTGCGTGTGGAGGCCTCGTGCATGGCGATGGGCCAGGCCGCCGGCGCCGCTGCCGCCCTGGGCGTGCGCCAGGGCGTGCCCTCGCGCGACGTGCCGCTCGACCTCCTGCGCGATACTCTCCGCGCGCACGGCGCCCTCGTACCATAGAGGGTATGGGCTGGAGAGAAAGGGCGCTTGGGGGATGCGGGCGCGGGATGTCAACCGGCAGGGAACGCCTGCAGGAGCAGCGAAGCAGGGGGCAAGGAGTAGTTCCCATGATCCGCACCGTTGCGCTTCTTCTGCTGCTTCTCTTTTCCGGCTGGCGGGCGAGCGCCGCGCCGGCTGAGTACATCTGCCGGATCACCCCCCAGGCGCCGGTCATCGACGGGCGCCTGGATGATGCCTGCTGGAAGAACGCGGCGGCCCCGCCGCAGTTCTATGAGCTGGGCGTGGGCGGGAAGCCTGTCAAGAACGCGACCCGGGTGCGTTTCCTCATGGATGGCGAGGCGCTCTACGCCGGCATCGAGGCGGTGACGACGCCCGGCAAGCTCCCCTTCGGGCGCGAGCGTGGCCGTGACGGGAAGACGTGGTACGACGACTGCGTCGAGATCTTTCTCTGCCCTTCTTTCGTCGATCCCACGGTGACACAGCTCTGCCTTACGGCCTACGGCGCCATGACGGACCTGCGCCGTGGCCCTGGCATTGCCCCAGACGCGGCGATCCAGTGGAACGGCGCGTGGCAGGCCGTTGCCACGGCTCGCGAGGGTGGCTGGAGCGCCGAGGTGCGCATCCCCTGGAGCGACTTCGGTGTGAAGCCGCCGCCGCGCGGATGGGTGTGGCGCGTGAAGGTGGGCCTGGTGGCGAAGGGCTATCCAAACGCCATGTGGCCGCGCAACGAGAGCCAGGGGTTTGCCAACCCGGAGTGCTGGGGCTACCTGATCTTCGGGGATCCCAATCTCCAGGAGAACCCTGGCTTCGAGTCGGGGCCTCCCGAGAAGGGCCTGCCCAAAGAGTGGGTTGCCGCCTACCACGCGAAGGAGGGGCAGGGGATCTGCTCCATCACCGGCGAGGACCGGGCTTCCGGGAAGTGGGCGGGGAGGCTGGAGAAGACGGACGACATCGCCTGGTTCCCGGTTTTCTACACGCGCGAGCTGTCCGTGCAGCCAGGCTCCACTTACGAGCTCTCGGCATGGGTGAAGTGTGACCGCGAGTTCACCATGCGGTATAACCTGCTCGGCAAGGCCGGGGCCAAGCGGAGCACGCGCTTGCCGGCGACGAAGGGCTGGCAGCGCGTCTCTCTAGAGGCGGTCATCCCCGAGAACGGCGTCGAGGCGATGAGCGTTGGCTGGCAGCTACTTCGCACGCGCGGGGTGATCCTGCTGGATGACGTCGTGATCCGCCGGTTGAACGAGGTCACCGTCACCCAGGAGGCGGTGGCGAAGCCGCATCCCTACCACCGGCTCGAAGAGCTGGCCTCGCGCACCTCCTTCAAGACATATGCCCTCCTTCAAGGAGCCGATGGGTGGTTCCAGGGCGACCGGGTGATCTATAAGGATACCAGCACCGGCATCGAGACGTGGATGCTGACGCGCTCTGCGGGAACGAGCACGCGCCACTCCTACATGGAGATCTCGCCCTGGAATGCCGATGGCTCCTACCTTCTTTTCAACAGCGGGCAACTCGGTAAGGGCTCGCTTCACATGCGTGCCGATGGCTCCGCGTGGCGCTATCTCGACTTCTACGCCTCCAGCCCCATCTGGGATAGGCGTGACCCGGCGCGCGTCTACTACCGGGTCTACCGCGGGCGTGATAAGACCGACCTTTGGGACCTGGCAGTTGGCAACGTCCTCACCGGGGCGCGCGAGGTGACCCGCCGCTTCGATGGCGATATCGCCCTCTGGCCGATGAGTCAGGATGGAGAGAAGCTGCTTGTTCGCGAGGCGTTTCCCGATCCGGACGGGAAGATGCGCTCGCGCCTCTGGATCATGAACCGGGACGGCAAAGAGGGCCTGATGCTCGATCCGGGGGGATGGGTCCACCAGTCGTGGTTCACCAAGGCGCCTGATTACTCCATCGAGTTCGAGTGGGAGGGGCAGACGCCCCCCGGGCAATACTGCATCTCCACCGACGGGAAGGTGCGCAAGCTGTTCGACCAAACCAGCGGGCACCGCGCGCACAGTCCGGATGGCCGCTGGGTCGCCGTCATGGCCGGGTGCGCCATTCGCGACAAGCGCACGGGCGAGCTGAAGGCGATCAGTGATGAGCCGTCCGATCACCAGACCTGGGAGACGGATCCGAACTGGTACTGCACGAGCAGTGGGCGCTACATGCGCCGGGTGATCGCTTTCGGGAACGAGACCACGCAGCTCCTCGGCGCGCACAACACCGCGTTGAAGCACTCCACCTACTGGTCGGAGGCACACCCCGAGATGAGCCCGGACGGCACAAAGCTGGGCTACGCCTCCTCCATGATGGGGGATATCGAGTTTTACTGGATGGTGATGCGCCGCCCGGATCCGCCTCAGAACCTGCGCGCCCGTCGGGAAGGGAAACGGGTGCATCTCTCCTGGGAGCCGGGCCGATACCACAAGGAGACGAAGGGTTACCTGGTCTACCGCTCCGGGGCTTCTGGCGAGGCTGGCGAGCTGCTGACGCCGGAGCCAATCGCCGCGCTCACCTGGAGTGATACGCCGGATGGCCTCGCCTATTACCGCGTGACCTCCGTGGAGCACTCCGGCCTGGAAGGCCTCCCCTCGAACGAGGTCTGCGCCTTCGACCCGTGGGAGGGGCCGGCGGCGGTCTACGTGGAGGCAGAGACAGGGCACTACCCGAAGCCCGCGGTGGAGGTGTTCGACGCGAGCGCCTCTGGGCTCTACGCGGTTACCCTCGGCAAGCTGCGCGCCTCACCGCCGATGACACTGAGGGCAAACCTTCCGAAAGCGGGCGAATACCGTATCTGGATTCGAGCGCGGGGCACCGGCTCTCTGAGGGCCTCGGCCGGCGGGTCGGTCTTGGGCGAGGTGCGCTGCGAGGGGAAGGCTTGGCAGTGGCTCGCTTACCCCACCGCGGTGAAGCTGGACAAGGGCGAGGCAAGCCTCTCGCTAGAAGCCACTGTGGTGGGCCTGAGCGTAGACCGCATGCTCCTCACTGATGCGCCCGGCTACCGGCCAGCCGGTTTGGGATGTGCGGATCGCCAGGCGCCGGCGAAGCCCGCCGGGTTGAAGGCGGAAGCTGCCGGGCGTTATGCCGTGCGCCTCTCCTGGGCGCCGGCCCGGGAGCCGGATGTGGCCTATTACAACGTCTACGCCGCGAGCACTGGGGACGTGGCCGCGGTCCAGGAGCGCCTGGTGGGCTCGCCCGCTGAACCACGCTTCGTGGATTGGGGCCTGAAGCCTGGCACGACCTACACCTACCGCGTGACGGCGGTGGACCGCGCCGGCAACGAGAGTCCTGCCTCGGACGCGGTGCAGGCGAAGACGGAGGCGCTTCCTGCCCGGCTCGTCGCCGGCCTGAAGACCACCTGGAACACCACATTGGCGCCTTCCGTGGAGCTGCCCTTCACGCTGCCGGCCGATGGGGAAGTGGTTGTGTGGGCGAAGGTGCAGAGTTTGGATGGAAGCGGGAGGGCGCCCATCCGCCTGGAGTTGGATGGAAAAGAGCTGGGGCGGCAGAGTATCCCCTTCAGCTACATCTCTATCGGGCATGGTGGGCCGGTGCTGAAGACATGGCTCTGGAGCTGCTTCCGGCCAGAGCGCGCGAACCCGGCGCCGCCGATGGGCTTCCCGGTGAAAGCGGGCGGGCACCGCCTGACGCTCACTGCCGACCCGGCGGCGAAGGTGCTGTTCGAGGAGTTTGTAATCACCAACGACCTGGGCTTTGTGCCGGAGGGCACGGTCAACTTCCGGGTGGAGCCGTAGGAAGGAAAACGGATGGCAGAGACGCGCGTGCATCATATCAACGTTGAGCTGCCGCAGTGCGGGAACGTAACGATCCCTTATTGGGAGGTGGAGAGCGGGCAGGAAGGGCCGTGCTTCCTCTTGACCGCGGCACAGCATGGGAATGAGGTGCAGGGGCCCGAGGTGATCCGGCGGTTCATCGCTATTGCCGGGCAGCACCTGAAGCGAGGGACGATCCTGGCGGTGCCGTTCTGCAACCTCCCGGCGGTTCAGAGGCGCCGGCACCACATCACCTCCGGGCCGGAGACGGCTTACCGCGACGATGGCGGGCAGAACATGAACCGCACTTGGCCCGGCAAGCCGGATGGGAACGACACCGAGCGCCTGAGCCACGCCATCTATCACGCCGTGGTCACGCGCGCGACCCACTTGCTCGATATCCACAGCTGGGAGCGGTTCGGGGCGACGGCGTGCCTGCCGCGCAAAGACCGGCCCCGGAGCATGGAGTTGGGGCGCATCAGCGCCATGCCCTTCGCCGCCCCGCAGCCCGGGCGCGGCGGCACCGAGACCGAGCCCAAGATACCCTGCACGATCAATGCCTACTTCAATGACAGCGGGCGAGCCGGTCTGACCATCGAGCTTTCTGGCCAGTATGTCGTCTTGGAAAAGGAAGTCCGCCGTGGCCTGCGCGCCGCCTTGAACATCGCGCGCTTCCTCGAGATGCTCCCGGGCACGCCCGAGGGCCTGGACGAGCCGACCGTCTGGCTGGATCGAGCGACCGTTGTCGAGGTGCGCGCCCCAGCCTCGGGGCTCTTTGTCGAGGCTGGGCTGGAGACGTGCGACTGGGTGGAAGCCGGCCAGCCACTGGGACACCTGCTCTCGGACGTGGATCTCAGCGTGACGCCCATCCTGGCTCCGGTGAGCGGCCGTCTCCGCGGCTACGGCTGCCACCGGATGCACGCCGATGTGGCTCTCCCGGCGATGCACCCCTACGCGAGTGAAGGCGACAGCCTGGCGGTTATTGCTGCCCCTGCCGGGGAGTGAGGTGTCGGGGAAGGTTCTCGGGCCTGATTGGCGTATCCTGGGTGTGAGCGAGCCGGCCGGGGCCGATCCGGAGGCATGTGCTCACCTGCCGAAAGGAGAAGATGAGGATGAGGATCCATGGTCTGCGGATTCTGATGGGGCCATGCGTCCGCGGTGTGGCCTGTCTGCTGGGCCTGGCGGCGTGGCTTCTTCCGGGGGCCGCCATGGCGCAGGTACAGCGGAATGAAGCGGCGATCCGCGACGTTCGCCTCGGCAAGATCCAGGAGGCGAAAGCCTCGTGGTGGGGCTTCGACCCGGACGATTCCACCCGGATGCTGCAAGAGGCGATCAACTCGGGCGCGCGCAAGCTGATCGTGGACAACGTGGGCAAGCCGTGGATCGTGACGGGGATCGCCCTGGCAAGCAACCAGGAGATCCTCTTCGAGAGAGGCGTGGAGGTCCTCGCCAAGAAGGGCGCTTTCAAGGGGAGGAACGACTCGCTTTTCTACGCGGACCTGAAAGAGAACATCACCCTGACCGGCTATGGCGCGACGCTGCGGATGCGCCGGGCGGATTATGACGGCCCGGAGTATGAAAAGGCGGAGTGGCGCCACTGCCTCAGCTTCCGGAGCTGCAGCAATATCAAGGTGTACGGCCTGACACTGGCCGAAAGCGGCGGCGATGGCATCTACCTGGGCACGGCAAAGTCCGGCGTCACGAACAAGGACGTGCATATCAAGGATGTGGTGTGCGACCGGAACTATCGCCAGGGGATCAGCGTGATCACGGCCGAGAACCTCTTGATCGAGAATACGGTGATGAAGGACACGGCTGGCACCGCGCCGCAGGCGGGGATCGATTTCGAGCCCAACCATCCCAGTGAGCGCCTGGTGAACTGTGTGATGCGCAACTGCATCACCCAGAACAATAAGGGGCATGGCTACGTCCTCTACCTACCGCCCCTGAAGGCAACCTCGGAGCCGGTTTCGGTCCGCTTCGAGAACTGCAGGGCGATTGGCGACCAGCTCTCGTCTGCGTGCGTGGTCACCGCGAACACTCCTGATGGCGCCGTGAAGGGGACGATCGAGTTCATCAACTGCCACTTCGAGGCGAGCAAGGGCGCGGGAATTAACGTGTCTGACAAGCCTGCGAATGGCTGCCGGGTTCGCTTCGAGAAGTGCACCGTCGTGAACCCTGCGGCGGAAGCGGCCAACCAGGCGCCTATTGTCCTAATGGCCCGCCAGGGCGCTGGCGACCCAATTGGCGGCGTGGAGTTTGACAGGTGCGTGATCCGCGATTCGGTCGACCGCGTTCCGATGAAGTATGTCGATTCGGCTGGCGGCGTGGGCATCGAGCAGGTGACGGGAACGCTTCTCTTGGAGAAGGACGGGAAGCGCCAGGAGACGCCGCTTACGAAGGAGCTGCTGGCCCAGTGGATGCCGATCATGCGGCTTCGGGTCCTCCCGCGCTTCGAGATGAAGGGGGTCACCTTCAAGCCGCTTGAGGAGACTGTGCCGGCCGAAAAGCGCAACTTCGCTTCGGCTCGCCAGCGCCGGGGTGGCAACTATGTGCTGTATGCCCGCCAGGGCGACGAGGTGAGCCTCCGCTTCACCTACGGGCAGGTCGGGAGATACTCCGGCAGGACGATGCCGGTCATGGTGACGGGGCCCTCGGGCCAGGAAGTCCAGCGCGCCCAGGTGGCGTTCAAGGAGGAGGGTGAGGTGCGCTTCACGGCGCCGGAGACCGGCCTCTACCGCGTGAAAGCCGATCCCGGTGGCAACTACGTGCGCCTGCTGGAGAGCTCGCACGCGGTGAGCCTCAGCGGCGATGGTCAGTCGATTCGCCTCTACATTTCGCCGGGCGATTACTACTTCTGGGTGCCGGAGGGCGTGTCGGAGTTCGCGGTTCGCGTCTTCGGCGAGGGCCTCGGCGAGGCGGTGAAGGCCACGCTGCTGGATCCGGCCGGCAAGGTCGTCCAAGAGGTGGATAACGCGGCGCAGACGCATCAGTTCGAGGTGAAGCTGGCGAAGCCCTCGGCGGGTGAGGCGTGGTGCCTCCGCCTGGAGAAGCCAACGCAGCTGGCGATGGAGGACCACTACGTCGATCTGCGGGTGGTGCCGCCTTTCCTCGCCCCCTCGAAGGAGGCGCTACTCATCCCGGTGAAGTGAGAGCGGGCAGGAACCCCCTCCACTCCCGCGAACTGACTCTGGGAGTGGAGGGGGTTCCTATCTCCATCGAAGTATGATGCCGGTCTGGAGGCCTGATTGATGACAACGCGGATGCAAGCAGTTCGAGACGAGTTCGCGCGCGTGTTCGGTGGCGAGTGCACGCTGGTGCGGGCGCCCGGTCGCGTCAACCTCATCGGCGAGCATACCGACTATAACGAGGGTTTTGTCTTCCCCGTTGCCATCGACCGCGAGGTTCGCTTTGCCGTGAGCCCGCGGGATGACCGCAAGGTGGTCCTCCGGTCGCTCAACTTCGATGCCGAATCGGAATTCTCGCTCTCCAACATCACGAAAGACGCGGATCAGCCCTGGAGCAACTACGTGCGCGGGATCGCCGCCGTGCTCCAGGATGCGGGGCACGTGCTGCGTGGGATGAACGCCGTGATCGAGGGGAATGTGCCCCTCGGCTCGGGGCTCAGCTCTTCCGCCGCGATGGAGATCGGGGCGCTGCTCGCGTTCGAGGCGGTCTCCGGCTTCCAGATCGAGCCTGTCTCCGCGGCCCGGCTGGCGCAAAAGGCCGAGAATCAATTCGTGGGCGTCAACTGCGGCATCATGGACCAGTTTATCTCCCGTCTTGGAAGGAAAGGGCACGCGCTCCTGATTGACTGCCGCACGCTCAGCTACGAGCCGGTGCCCGTTGGCGGAGATGAGGTGCGCATCGTCGTCGCCGACTCCAAGGTGAAGCGGGGGCTGGTCGATTCAGAATACAACAAGCGGCGCGCCGAGTGCGAGCGCGCGGTGGTGCTCCTCTCCGGGCGGCTCTCCAACATCGGTGCCCTACGCGACGTCACTCCTGAGCAACTGGCGGCGCACGGAGACCTTCTGGCAGACGTCACGCGCCGGCGCGCGCGGCACGTGGTGACGGAGAACGACCGCTGCCTGCGCAGCGTCGAGGCCCTTCGCGCGGGCGACCTGGAGGCGTTCGGGAAGCTGATGAATCAGTCGCACATCAGCCTGCGCGATGATTACGAGGTGAGCTGCCGCGAGCTGGACATCCTCGTCGAGGCGGCCTGGGCGGTGCCGGGCGTCCTCGGATCGCGCATGACCGGTGCCGGTTTTGGGGGATGCACCGTCAGCCTGGTGCGCGCGGACGCGGTGGAGCGCTTCCGCGCGGAGGTGTCGCGGGCGTACGAGCAGGCGACGGGGCGCACCCCCGAGATTTACGTGTGTAGCGCCGAGGACGGTGCTGGGATCGCGGAGGCGTGAATGGGCTCCACCAGGGTCGTGCGTTTCAGCGTGGAACCATTTGATATCCCGCTGCCGCGACCGTTCGGGACGGCGCAGGCGCGCCGCACCGAAGCTCACAACTTGCTGCTTACCCTGGAGCTCGCCGGTGGCGCCACGGGTCTGGCCGAGGTTGCCCCGGCGCCCTACGTCACTGGCGAGACACAGGAGGGAGCGCGCCGCGTTCTTGAGGCGTTTGCCGCGGACCTCCAGGGCGCCGATGTTGCCGGCTACCGGGCGATTTCTGCGGCGTTCCACCGCGCATATCCCGAGGCGCACGCCGCCCGCGCCGGACTGGAAGCGCTTCTCCTCGATGCCTATTGCCGCCACCTGGGGGCGCCTCTCTACCAGTTCTTCGGGGGAATGGCGTCTGAGGTGGTGACCGATGTGACGGTTCCCATCGTGCCTCCCGATGAGGCCGCGGATGTTGCGCGCAGCGCGTTCGATGCGGGCTTCACCGATCTGAAGGTGAAGATCGGGCTGGGCGGGCAGGACTTTGAGCGCGTCCTGGCCGTGGCGCGCGCGGCACCGGGGGCGCAGATCCGTCTGGACGGCAACCAGGGCTTCCGCCCCGAGGAAGCCGTTGCGCTCCTTGATCGGCTCTTGGCCGCGGGCGTGCCGGTTTCCCTCTTCGAGCAGCCGGTGCATCGCGATGACCTGGATGGAATGCGCTTTGTTCGCGAGCGCGTTTCCGTGCCGGTGGCGGCCGATGAGAGCGTGATCACCCCCGCGGATGCCTGGCGGGTCATAGAAGCCGGCGCGGCCGACGTGGTGAACATCAAGCTGATGAAGGCGGGCGTCTTGGGCGCCCTCGATATCGCGGCGATTTGCCGGGCCGCGGGCTGCGACTTGATGATCGGCTGCATGTTGGAGTCTCGATTGGGAATCAGCGTCGCGGCGCATCTGGCGGCCGGAGTGGGCGGGTTCTCCTTCATCGACCTCGACGGGCATCTCCTGACGGGCGACACGCGCATGGTAGGGGGCTTCGTCCAGCAGGGCGGGCGGCTCGTGCTCCAGCCTGACCAGCCGGGGCATGGAACGGCGCTTGCCACAACAAGGGGTTGACACCCGGGCGGCGACTCCGGTATACTATAACAAGTTATTGACCCGGATGGGCCGGATCCCCACCGAAACCCGGGCAGGCACGCCCGAGGGGGGCATAAGAGACAGTTCAGGCAGTACTGCGGGGCCGGCGGGTAGAGTTGGTGCCATCCTTCAGGACAGCCAGCCACTATCAGCCTTCCATCGGTCATCCCCGAGCCATGCCGCTCCGCAAGGAAGGGACATGAGGTATTGACCGGGACCAGTCTGAAAAGCACACGCATTGTCGCTGCCGCGACGTCACTCTTGTTTGCCGCATCCGCTCTTGCGCAGAGTGCTCCGGAACGCATTTCGGTGCGCGTTGCCCAGGCCGAGGCCCCGGCCGCCAATCAGGCAACGCACTCTGATACCGCCGAGGAGAAGACCCTCGTCCTGGAGTTGGCACCGACCACCGATGAGGCAACCGATGCGTTGATCATGCGCCTTGTCGCCGAGGCCCGCGAAGAGGAGGCGACGAAGGTCAGCGATAGCGAGGCGAGCGCCAAGATCAAGAGCAAGGCGGTCCAACAGGCGCTGAAACTGCGTGGGTCACGCTATCGATACGGCGGTTCCTCGCGTGGCGGCTTCGATTGCTCCGGCTTCACCCAGTATGTCTACAAGCGGATGGGCGTGAATCTGCCCCACTCCTCCGCAGCCCAATTCAAGTGCGGCGAGCCGGTCGCGCGCAAGGACCTGAAGCCAGGCGACCTGGTCTTCTTTGGCCGGGGCAGTCGCTATGTTGGGCATGTGGGGATCTACATCGGCGACGACAAGTTTGTGCATGCCTCAAATCCAAGCCGCGGCGTCGTCGTTGACAGTCTCTCGTCCAAATACTACGCCAGCCGCTATCGGGGTGCGCGCCGCGTGCGCGAATGAATCTGCGCGCGGGACCTCTCCCTCCGGGACAGCGCCGGAGATGAACCCTTAGCGAGGACGAACAGTTGGTGGGGGCGAACCTTTAGTGTTCGCCCTGCCACGGAAATCGGGCGAACAGCGGAGGCGCGGAGCTAGAAGCTCCGCGCTGCTTGTGTGTAAAGCCCTACGGGCTAGGTAGGGCTTCATTCCCGGGTAACCCAGGGTAGGGTGTTGGGAGGGGGAGCCCAAACGGCTTTGCCGGGTAGTAGCACGGAGCTTCCAGCCCCGCGCCCGGGCGTGGTCCACGCTCACAGGCTCAGTGCTGCTGCGCGAGCTTGCGCACTACCTCCACCGCCTGCGGCATGATCGGCAGAAGTACCTCCACACCATCTTCGACGCCCTCCAGGCTGCCCCGGAGGTTGACGACCAGGCAGGAGCCGATGGTGCCCGCCAATCCGCGAGAGAGGATGGCGCTGGGGCGTTTGCTATAGCCGCGCGCGCGAATCGCCTCGGCGATGCCAGGGCATTCCCGGTCGAGCACACTGCGCGTCGCTTCAGGCGTGATATCACGCGGGCCAAGCCCTGTGGCCCCGACGGTGAGCACGGCATCACACCGCGCCGCCCACTCGCGCAGTGTGACCCGCACCGTCTCCACCTCGTCCGGGAGAATCGCGTATTCGACGACCTCGTACTCCTCAGCAGGGAGCAACTCGCGAAGCCGCTTCCCCCATTCATCTTCCACCTGACCCTGGGCGGATCGTTGACTGATAACCAACACGCCGACGCGTATCACTCGGTCTCTCCTTTGGGCTCATCCGGGTGCAATGGCACCTGCCGGCGCTGGTAGCGCGCATAGTAACGCATCTGCAGCAAGCGACCTCCCGCATAGAGCAGGATCCCCAATGCGAGCCAGAAAAGAAACCAGCCGGCGTCCGTAGGATCCCGCTGGGCCATCAGCCGCTGCAGAGTGACCGCGGCTGCGGCCCAACACCCGAGGACGGGCGGTGTCGCTGGAATGTCTGTCCAGCCTCCGGCAACCAGGCCGAGGCGGAGCTCGATGCCCTGCGCCAGGCGCAGCACCCCGAACGGGAAGAGGCCCAGCACGATAAAGTTGGAGTCCCATTCCGGGAAAAGCCAGGCGGCAAGAACGGCGAGCGCCAGGTTGAACGACCCCTGCCGCCAGCGCAAACGGGCCGACCGGAGGCGCACAGACTGTGCGTCGATCATCGCTCGGCATGCTCCAGCGCGGCCCTGATGATTCCGGCGAAGAGGGGATGCGCGCGGTTAGGCCGCGATCGGAACTCCGGATGGAACTGCGTGGCAATGAAGAAGGGATGATCTGGCAGCTCTACGATCTCCACCAGACGGCCGTCCGGCGTGGTCCCGCTGATCGAGAGCCCATGCGCCGTGAGCGTATCACGGTAAGCGTTGTTCACCTCGTAGCGGTGGCGGTGCCGCTCCAGGATCTCGGTGGTCTTGTAGAGCCTA
>ERZ795060.972-NODE-972-length-35885-cov-8.885738_pt1 | contig 35885 bp, 30 predicted proteins | sample MGYA00375144_ERZ795060 | MGnify/ENA primary metagenome ERZ795060 (study PRJEB30189, sample SAMN05720157) | activated sludge metagenome | isolation source: anaerobic digester from wastewater treatment plant | place: Japan | collected 2015-05-15 ... | reverse complement strand
ATGATGAAAGGCGTACTGGACAATGTCCATATGATACATCAAAGAATAATGGAACATTAAAGTGGAAGTTTAAAACAGATGGTATGGTTCAATCTTCCCCTGCAATAGGTTCTGATGGTACAATCTATGTAGGGTCAAATGATGATTATCTCTATGCACTCAATCCAGATGGAACATTGAAATGGAAGTTTAAAACTGATGGTTGGATTCGCTCTTCCCCTGCAATAGGTTCTGATGGTACAATCTATGTAGGGTCAAATGATGATTATCTCTATGCACTCAATCCAGATGGAACATTGAAATGGAAGTTTAAAACTATTAAAGAGATTGACATAACATCTCCTTTAATTTCTTCTGATGGAACACTATATGTAGGGTCAAGTGATGGTTATCTATATGCACTTAATCCAGATGGAACATTAAAGTGGAAGTTTAAAACAGATGGTTGGATTAGATATTCTCCAGCAATTTCTCAAAATGGTACGATATATGTTGTCTCTGATGGGAACTTTTACATCTATGCAATCAATCCAGATGGAACATTAAAGTGGAAGTTAAGGATGACTCTTATTAATACCCATCCTGTAATTGGTTCAGGAGAAACAATATATTTATCTGGAAATTTTGTAATAGAAGAGAGAAAAAATCATCTTTATGCAATACATTCAAGTGAATATTTTGAAATTAAATTTGAATCATATGATATAATTGGGTATCTTGCAATTGATTCTAAAAATAACATTTACATTGGTACTGTTTTGCCCAGTGGTATCTATGCAATTGATTCAGAGGGAACATTAAAGTGGAAGTTTGACACATATGGTGCTATTGGTTCTAATCCTGTAATTGCTTCAGAAAGAACAATTTATTGGCCTTATGAAAACTGTCTTTACGCAATCAATCCAGATGGAACATTAAAGTGGGAGTTTATAACAAGCGAAGAAATCCAATCTTCTCCTGTAATTTCTTCTGATGGAACAATCTATGTAGGGTCTAATGATGGTTATCTCTATGCAATAAGTGGGAAGTGAGATTGAGAAAGCCTAAAACATTTTTTTGAATTCTTCAAGTTATATACCGGCAATAGATTTACGAGTAAGAACTATACTGGATGGTATCAAGAATTTGCTAAGTATGCTAAAAAGAAGAAATGGCACTTGTGGGAATAGGTTATGATGAAGAGAGTTGAGGAAAATAAATGAAAAAAAGGAAAATCTTACTTAAATATTAATCAAGTTAACTAAAAGTGGTGGCAAAGGATATTTTGAAAGCCAACAGCCAATATGGAGGTAAAAATGAGGAAAATAATTCATTTTTTGAGGATTAAAAATTTTAAATTAAGTCTGCTTTCTCTATTTATTCTCATAGCTATCTTTGCAAATATTAATTGTAATAATACTTATCATTTTAAACACTCAAATAATCCAATTTGGCCAATGTTTCAATATGATGCAAGGCGTACTGGACAATGTCCATATGATACATCAAAGAATAATGGAACTTTAAAGTGGAAATTTAAGACAGATGATTATATTTATTCCTCTCCCGCAATTTCTTCAGAAGGAGCAGTTTATACTGGATACCGTAACCTTTATGCAATTAATTCAGATGGAACGTTGAAATGGAAGTTTGAAATTGGTGGCGTGATTTATTCCTCCCCTGCAATATCCTCTGATAGTACAGTTTATGTAGGATCAAATGATGGTTACCTTTATGCCATCAATCCAAATGGAACATTAAAGTGGAAATTTAAAGAACAAGATATTTCTTATTCTTCACCCTCAATTGGTTCAGATGGAACAATATATGCGGGAGAAGATAGAAGTATTTTCTATGATAGTTACCTTTATGCCATCAATCCAAATGGAACATTAAAGTGGAAATTTAAAGCAAACAATGGTATTCAATCCACTCCTGCAATTGCACCAGATGGAACAGTTTATTTTGGTGCTATTGAGGAATATCTAAGAGGTTCTAAAATAGGTTCGAATGACAATTACTTTTATGCGCTCAATTCAGATGGTAGCTTAAAGTGGAAATTTAAAGTGAAAGAAGGTAGATACTATTCTTCACCTGTAATTAGTAAAGATGGTGCAATTTATGTAGGAGTCGATATAAGTTCAGATGATGATTACCTTTATGCAATCAATCCAGATGGAACATTGAAGTGGAAATTTAAACCGGCTGGTTCTTCTCCTGTAATTTCCTCTGATGGAACAATCTATGTAGGGTCTAATGATGGTTATCTCTATGCAATAGGTGGGAAATAGAGAGAAAAGGACTATAAATAACTCATAAAATTATGGGGGTTAACATAAGATGAAAATAAATATTAAATTTAAACTTATTCTCATTTTTATGTCTTTATGTCTGATATTAATCAGCTGTAATTCTGCAAATAATGAGATTGTGGTTGATAAGCAGAGAATACTTACTTGGATGAAATTTTATGGAGGAGAGAAAAATGATAAGGCTTATTCCATTAGTCAAACTACTGATGGAGGCTACATTGTAGTGGGAGAGACAAATTCATATTATAGTAGTTTTGTTAAGGCAGATATAATTATTTTGAAGATTGGCCCAAATGGTGAATTGGAAGGAGTACGAGAAACCTATGGAGGACATGAATATGATAGAGCTTATTCTATTCAACAAACGAAGGATGGAGGATACATTGTAGCGGGTGAGGCTGATGTCTCAGAAAACTTTACTACAGGTAAAATGTGGATATTAAAACTTAATTCAAAGCGAAAAATTGAGTGGGAAAAGAAATATAGCAGCGGCGAATATGATAGAGCTTATTCTATTCAGCAAACAAAGGATGGAGGATACATTGTAGCGGGTCAAGTAGGTCCACTTAATTTTCCTTCAAAAATGCATATCCTAAAACTTGATTCAAACGGAGAAAAGGAATGGGAGAAATTTTATATAGGAAATGATTCAGATAGTGCAAATGGTGCTTATTCTATCCAACAAACAAAGGATGGAGGATATATTGTAGCAGGGAGAGCAAGCTCAAATTCTAACGTTGAAACAAATATGATTGTTTTAAAACTTGATTTAGATGGAGAAGTAGAATGGCAATTTATATATGAAGGAGAGGAGAACGAGTTTAACAAAGCTTATTCTATCCAGCAAACTACTGATGGAGGATATATTGTCGCTGGAGAAGAAGGTCATTGTGGTGAAAGTTCAGATGCAATAGTCTTAAAAATAAATAAGAATGGCAAAATAGAATGGCAAAAAGCTGTTTATAGCGTCGACAATGAATGGAGTAGAGCAAATTCTATTCAGCAAACAAAGGATGGAGGCTATATTGTTGCTGGAGAGACAGATAATATTTGCGACAATAGAATATTTATTCTAAAACTTGATTCAAACGCAGAAAAGAAATGGGAGAAAGTCTATGATAAAATTGCAGGTTGCGCTGATAAAATAAAGTGCTCTGCAAATTCTATTCAGCAAACAAAGGATGGAGGCTATATTGTTGCTGGATGGGTTAAGCTAACAGAGGATAATTCGCAAGATATCCTTATTCTCAAACTTGATGAAAATGGTGAAATACCTCGCAATAATTATAATTGCCTTTGTAATTCTTCTAATGAGTAATAAATACTTTGATAATTCATTATGGTATTATTAATTCAACTTTGACATTTTTGATTAATTTGATGTATTATGTACCATTCTACTTTTATTACAATTTCTTCCGATAGTATAATTTATGCAAAGAGGTATTTTCACGTTCTGCGGAGTAAAACTAAAAAATGAGGAAAAGCGTGAAAAAAGAATAAAGATAAAGGATATTTTGAAAGCCAACAGCCAATATGGAGGTAAAAATGAGGAAAATAATTCATTTTTTGAGGATTAAAAATTTTAAATTAAGTCTGCTTTCTCTATTTATTCTCATAGCTATCTTTGCAAATATTAATTGTAATAATACTTATCATTTTAAACACTCAAATAATCCAATTTGGCCAATGTTTCAATATGATGCAAGGCGTACTGGACAATGTCCATATGATACATCAAAGAATAATGGAACTTTAAAGTGGAAGTTTAAGGTAGGGGGATTGATATACTCTTCCCCTGCAATAGGTTCTGATGGTACAATCTATGTAGGGACAGATGATGATTATCTCTATGCACTCAATCCAGATGGAACATTAAAATGGAAGTTTGAAACTGAAGGAGACGGAATGCATGGTATATACTCTTCCCCTGCAATAGGTTCTGATGGTACAATCTATGTAGGGACAGATGATGATTATCTCTATGCACTCAATCCAGATGGAACATTAAAATGGAAGTTTAAAGCAAATAATGCAATTTCATCTTCTCCTGCAATTTCTTCTGATGGTACAATCTATGTAGGATCACTAGATGCCATCAATCCAGATGGAAGCTTAAAATGGAAATTTGAAACAAGAGTTGTCTCTGATTCAATTCCAGCAATTTCTAAAAATGGGACCATATATATAGGAGAAGAGAGGAGTATTTTTTATGAAGAATATTTCTATGCCATCAATCCAGATGGAAGCTTAAAGTGGAAGTTTGAAACTGACAGGGGCATCGACTCTTCGGCTGCAATTGCCGCAGATGGGACAATTTATGTGGGCACTGATGAGCTATATCAAAGAGGCAATAAGTTAGGGTCAAATAACAACTACTTTTATGCGCTCAATCCAGATGGGACATTAAAATGGAAGTTTAAAGTTAAAGAAGGAAGACATTATTCCTCCCCTGCAATAAGTTCTGATGGTACAATCTATGTAGGAGTCTTTGGAACCTTAGCTGACGATTATCTCTACGCACTTAATCCAGATGGTAGCCTAAAATGGAAGTTTAAAGCTGGTGCTTCACTTTCTTCTCCTGCAATTTCTTCTGATGGTACAATCTATGTAGGTTCAACTGACACTTACCTCTATGCCATCAATCCAGATGGTAGCCTAAAATGGAAGTTTAAAGCTGGTGATTCACTTTCTTCTCCTGCAATTTCTTCTGATGGTACAATCTATGTAGGAGTAGATGAAGGTGATGCGTTTCTCTATGCAATAGGCGGAAAATAGAGAGTAGAATTTAACTTGAATTTTATTATAAATTGTACAAGTAACAGAAGGGCTACTTGATAATGCATATTTCGGTAATTTCCAACTAGCTTTTCGGTTTAATGTACCACTTTGGTTGGAATAAGTTTCTCCGAAAATAATAACTCAAAAATATAAAATTATGATTGTTAAAAAAATTAGATTGTTTGGTTATAAAAGAGGCATAAGAAAAGGATTAAAGTTATTATTTTCATGCTTGTGTTGTGACAGAAATACAAAGAGTTGTTAAAATGAAGGTATTGCATTAATCAATTGATTAAATAAATTACTATCAAGTGAAAAATATAGAAAAAACTAAACTAATATTTGTAAATTTATGCGATATTTTGATTGAAATTGGATTTTACATTTCCATTTTAACACTTCTTTATATAAAGATAATACCTCTTACCTATCAGGCAATAGGGGCATCAATCTCTCTCTTCTTCTGGCTAATTAAGTCAATCATACAAAGCAAGGCTTCATATATCCATTATCCGTGGAACCTTACATTGACGATTCTCAATATTTGGTGTTGGCTAAGCTTAATATGGTCAGTTAATACTCAAAATACAGTTAATTATAGCGCAATATTTTCAGCTGGTAGCCTACTCTCAATAATGCTTTCTTCAAATATCACCAAAAAATTTCAAATCACGAGAATTACCATATTCCTCTCGGTCATTGGAACAATAATATCAATAAAAAGCATTGCTCCTGCATTGCCGACCTATATTTCAGCATTAAAAAGCGGTCAATTTTCAGGTGAAGCATTTCTTTTCAGAAAAACAGTACTTCCAAGAATAGGATACACTTTTGGTGAAGCAAATACTTTAGGAGGTTTTTACGCTCTTCTCATTCCTTACTTATTCTCAATAATATTTTTTGGGTCAGATATTCTAAAAAGTGATAAAACAATCAATAAAATTTTTAAATTTCTTTGTAAATTTTTTGGCTATCCAATAATTTTTTTATTTTTAATAACTCTCATGATGACCTCTTCCCGCGGAGCAATTTTAGGCTTAATAGCTTCGCTATTATTTATCTTCTTCGTAAGAAGAAATAAACAAACAAATTTAATTTTGCTATTAATAATTCTTATTCTTTTGACATTACCACAAATTAGAAATTTTTTAGGCTACATTTATGCTGGTATAGTAGATGAGAGTAGGATAATAATATGGCTTAATAGTTTAGAGCTTATAAAAATATTCCCTTTTACAGGTGTTGGGTTAGGTAACTTTAAGATTGCGTATAGCTTATATTTCGGAGAAGAGATGATGCATGCACACAATATTTATTTAAATACTGCTGCTGAACTCGGTTTACCAGGATTTATTATGCTTGTTATTCTTTCAGTTCAAATTATTGCATTCGGAATAATTTTTACTAAACAAAAAGAAGATAAATTTTATTATGCTCTAAATTTAGGCCTTACTTCAATGGCTTTTGGATTTGTTATTAGATGCCTCACTGACTTTACTCTCTAATTGGTATAATCTTTTTAAAAATGATTCATTCTCAGGATTAAGTGAAACTACTTTTTCCATGTCTGCTAATGCTAAATCAAATTTAGAAATCGCTTCATAAGTTAATGACCTATAATAATAGCTCCATATATAATCATCCTTTAGAATTATAGACATAGTAAGTTGAGTTATTGCTTTATCATAATCTTTTGCAGAATAAAGAAAAACACCATAATTATATCTTGTGCTATAAGACAAAGGTAACAATTCTATTATTTTTTGATATTCGTTATATGAAAGATTTATATTTCCAAGTTTTTTATGAATGTCAGCCGAAACATAATATGCAGATTCTATTTTAGGATCAATTTCTTTAGCTCTGTTAAGATATTTTAAAGCTTCATTTAAATATCCTCTATCTCTTAAAATCGTAGAAATGTCAATCAGAGTCCAGTAGTTGTTGGGGTCTATTCTCAATGCAACTATAAAATCCGATAAAGCTTTTGAGTAGTTTTTCTTCCGTCTACAAATACTACCTAATTCTCTATAAAAGGTAGGATTTTTAGGGTCTTTCATTAAAGCTTCATTTATTAATGTTTCTCCTTTAGTAAATGAGTTATATTTCCAACAAAGGGCTCTTCCCAATTCATAAGAGACTTTTGGATCTGTGGAAATTTTCCGTGCAAATGAAAGATAAAACAAACCCTTCTTTGAAATATCGGGATCACCATCGTAAACAAAGCTTGTTCCTTCTCTTGTAAGGTATCGAGCAAGCTTTATACCAGAAAAGTATTTTTGTGAATCAAGCCACTTACCCTGGGAAATAGAATCACATGCTAATCTTGAAAGGTAAAAAAAATTTGATTGAGATAATTCGTAAGCTTTTTGAAGTGAACTTAACTGATTGAGTAAAACATAAGAATTATAGTAAGCGCCAGAAGAATTTATTCCGTAATCAAAAGCTAAATCGGAATAATGTAAAGATAGTTCTTTGTTTCCTTTTAAAAGAGAAAGGCCAGACATATTTAAGTAATAATAAGATTTGATTATTTTAAAATTTAATAAAAAAATTAAAAAACATACAAAAAAGATAATAAAAGAAATATAAAAAAATTTATTCTTGAATATTTTCCTGGATAGGCAAATTTTTAGCAAAGAACTCTTCATCAAAACTAAATCCAATAAAAATTGAACGAGTACCAAATCTACACATGGATGATAGAGACATTTCTTCTAAACCGATTGTTTCAGCATCAAATTTGCTATTTATAACTTCTGATAAAGTCATTGTAAATTCTTTATCAAGTGAATAGAGAAATTTAATATAAATCTTGTTTTCCTTTACTACTGTCTCCATGACTCTTGTTATAGAGTCTATTACCTGGTTCATAGGACATCTTCCAATAAAATATAACTTACCTCCAGAAACTGAGAAAATATATCTATATTTTTCTTCATTTAAGCTAAAAATAGGAGGTTTCTTACCTCTAAAATTAGTGTTAGCAAGGACAAAATTAAGATTATCAGAAATAATAAAAGTAAAAAATCTGCTTGATAATGTATATAATGTGGAAATCAATACAGGAATAGATGATTTATCGTTCGCTACCATATTGCAAGCCTTGATGATTAATGGTTTTAATCCAACTTCAACAAGGGGTAAATCTATTAAATTAATATTTGCATCATATAGAAGAAATTGGGTATTCTTGGCTCTCTCAATAACATCAGTAATACCCGAAGAGGTATGTATAGAAAGAATTGAACCATGCCTTGGATAAATAGATGAATAAATTTTAAAAAATTCATCAACGCTTGGATTAATAACTTTTGGAAGAAGTTTTTCTGAGTTAATTTTATATGCAAGTGTAACCATATCATAACGGCTGTCTTCCTTCTCTTTAAAGACTTCTTTGTCTAACTGTATGCTTAATGGAATAATTATTAAACCATTCTTATCTATTTCCTCTTTTGTAAAATTACAACTTGTATCAGTGACAACTTTAAAATTTAACATATATATTTCTCCTTAACTATTCTACCAAAAAAATTTAATTTGTCACTTTCTGAAAAATGCTAAAAATATTTCCCAATACATTTTTATTCTTTGTAAAGTTCCTTTACCTTTCCCTGATTTTTCCTCTTTCATAACATGAGTAACATTATGTAAGGAAACTTTAGATACTTCTAAGTCGTTCTTAGCAAAATACTTAGATAAAGCAACTTCTATGCCATACTTTGAATCTGCTGAATCTGTTGCAGAAAGAAATAATTCTTTTTTCATGCATCTTTGTCCTGAAAGAAATGGAGTAATGGCATGAGCTAAATCAGTTAGCAGCCTTCCTCCCACGAAAACACCCAAAGTTGTATCGGTCTCTCCATTAGCGACAGGCTCAATTAACTCATCAATGTGTGAACCGGAAAGGCCAATAAGATCTGCATCAAGAAATAGAATTATTTCACATTTAGCTTCATTGCATCCACGAAGCATAGCATGTGCTTTCCCTTTATTCACGTCATCTCTTAAAACTTTTGCGCCTTCTCTTAATGCTACCTCCGCAGTATTATCTATTGAACCATCATCAACTACAATAACTTCATTAATATAATTACTCTCTTTGCAGGCTCTTATTACAGAAGCAACAGTCTTTTCCTCATTATAAGCAGGTATAATAACAGATACACTATTTTTATTTTTTTGTTCAAACATTCTCTGAAATAATTTCTTTAACTTTTGCAATAACTTCTGATGTACTAACTTTAAAAATTGTGTTATTTTTTCTTATTTTTATTTCAACTTCGTTGTTAATTAAATTTTTTCCACAAATAATACTTAATGGAAAACCAATCAAATCAGAATCCTTAAACTTAACTCCACCGCTATCGCTTCTATCGTCAATTATTGGATTTAAGCCTTCATTAAGTAAATTATCATATATAGAAAAAGCAACGTTTCTTTGGAGTTCATCTGATATATTAACTGGTATAACATTTACTTTGTAAGGTGCAAGCTCAATTGGCCATATAATTCCATTTTTATCATGATGTTCCTCAATAATTGCTGAAAGAATTCTTGAAACACCAATTCCATAACAACCCATTAAAACAGGTTTAATAGCTCCCTCTGAATCTATAAAAGTAGCTTCTAAAGGACGCGAATATTTATCCCCGAGAACAAAGGTATGTCCTACTTCCAGACCAAGTTTTACTTCCAACAAAGATTTACAATTAGGACAAGACTTTTTGCTATTAATTAATTCTTCCTCTTTTACAGGTGCAATATAAGAACAATTTTTACAATATAAATAAGTTGTTTCACCTATACCTGCTTCAGCAATAAACTCATGAGATAGAGAACCTCCAATTGTGCCTGGATCTGCTTGCATTATAACAATAGATAAATGAAGCTTTTTAAAAATTCTTTTGTAAGCTGAAAATACAATTTCATAACCTTCTTTTAAGTCACTTTCAGAAGAATGAAAACTATATAAATCTTTCATAAGAAATTCTTTTGATCGAACTATTCCAAATCTTGGACGTGGTTCATCCCTATACTTAGTTTGAATTTGATAAAGAAAAAGAGGTAAATCTCTATAGGATCTAATCTTACTTTTTACAAGTTCAGTAATAATCTCTTCATGCGTTGGACCCAAACACAGGTCCCTCTCTTTTCTATCTTTGAATTTAAACATTTCTTTTCCATAAATATCCCATCTTCCTGTTATTTTCCAGGGTTCAGCTGGGAGCAATGCAGGAAGAAGCAATTCACTAAATCCTAATGAGTCAAACTCAGACCTTATTATATTACTTACATTATTCAAAACTTTTAACCCAAGAGGTAAATACGAATAAATTCCTGTTGCTATTTGCTTTATGAGAGAAGCTCTTAGCATAAGCTTATGACTAATAACTTCAGCTTCTATTGGATCTTCTTTTATAGTATTAATAAAGCTTCTCGAGAATCTCATTATTTAAAACCTAATATCTTTTTATTATTCAATAACATATACATCAATATAGCCACCTCTCCAGTTGCTATTTTTCAATTTCCTCCAGAAAAAGCAATCTATTCTCATACCTTTAATTGCACCACCAGTGTCGCCTGCTACTGCATAACCATAACCAGACACATATAGTTTTGTACCTAATGGAATAACTTTGGGGTCTACTGCAACTATTCCAAACCTAACACGCATTCCTGATGCTGTTGTAAACGGATCACCATCACATTCTTCAACAGTTGGCGTATAAGAACTTGCAAGCATTCGGTATTTTTTCACGTAAGGACCATTAAATTCAGCGGTACCAATTGCAATTACCTCTGTAACCGGTTCTTTAATTCTTTTTTGCCAAACTACTTCTTTTTTAGTGAGAACACCATCTTCATATCTTTCTCTAAACCTTTTCCGCAAGATTCCATTTTCGCCAGGTGTCCAAACTAAGACCACACCTTTTTCTACTAAAGGATTACTTTCAGTAATAACTTTATATTTAATAGGTATATCTCTCTCGTATACTTTATAGTTAATTCTTTTTATAATTAAAGTATCTCCTGATTTAAGTTCATGATTTAAAGGTAGGGAAGTTTCATCATTCTCAGATAAAGTAATTTGTTCTTCGGATAGAATTGTTGAGACATTACATGGTTTTGAGTAAACAGTTTTTCTTCTACCATCTACAATTAATAAGACTTTAATGCCTTCTTTATATTCAATGTATCGCCCATTATCTTTTGTCTCACAAGAAACATAAGGTAATTGAGGAAATAATTTTGTATTATAAACATTTCTCGAAACATAAGTTTCAGCAAATACCTTTTCTCCATATTTAGCAATAAATGGATCAGAAAAAAGAAAAGCAAGTAAAAAAAACATTGATAACAAAATATAAACAATTAAATGCGATAATTTACACCACATATTTAAGAATTTTATACATTCAATAATAAAGTTGTCAATTATTTATTTAGTTGTTAGGTTTTAAAATTATTTAACATCTCTTTGTATTTCTGCCAAAACATAAGCATAAAAATAATATCTTTAATCCTTTTCTTATACTACTTATATAATCTTGTATAACTGTACAATCTTTTTTTACTACTTATAATTTTGGAGTTATTATTTTCGGAGGAATTATAATATAAAGAGCTCATAGCTTTTTATATAGTATAGAATAAATCTAAAGATGCGAAGTCTATGATATCTTGAGAATTTCGCATATATCACTAACTTCATACCTTCCTTTTTTATACTATACATACCAATTAGAGGAATGTAGTTACTCTACGTTATTTCCATGAAGATGAGAATCTTTAAGATTTAAGACAATAACGAGAAAGAATACTGGATTCATACCGGTTTCTTAATAATTGCTCTCAGGAATGACGAAGAAGACAAATGCTGAGATTCTTCGTTAACGCTTAGAATGACCTCCATCCTTAAATCCTGAGAGTACGTCATTTTAAGCGACTGAAGGAACTCATCATTCCAATACTTTACTCCAGGTAAGTATATTTGTGATTTGGCTTCATATGCGTCTCTTTATTTCGCTTTTGTATATTAAGTATTTATCCGAATAAAAAATAAAACCAACAAATAAAAAAGTTTGTAGTATTAGATAAGAAAATTTTTTTAACTTTTGGGAATAAAAATATTAAAGGAAATAAATTTTATGAAAGGAGGGAGATGTAATTATGGCAGATAAAGATGATTTAAGAATTGCAAGAACTGGAGGAAGGAGACTTCCACAGAGAATAATTCCATCATTTTCATCTTTAATGGATGATTTCTTTGATGATTTCTTTAGTACAGAACCATTTCTTTCTACAAGAGAAAGGGCGTTATCTCCAAGGATTGATGTAATTGATAAACCAAACGAATTTATTGTAAAAGCTGAAATACCAGGTGTTGATAAGAAAGATTTAGATATAGAAATTGGTGATGACTATATAACTCTAAAAGGTGAGAAAAAGGAAGCTGAAGAACACAAAGAAGAAGATTATTATTACAAAGAAAGCTTCCACGGTAAATTTTTGAGGGAGATTGCACTTCCACAAAAAATTAAATCTGATGCTGCGAAAGCTACTTATGAAAATGGAATCTTAAAGATTAGTGTTCCAAAAGCAGAAGAATCAAAAGCAAAAAAGATTCAAGTTGCTTAACCAACCAATCTTTGCTTTTGATATGCTATCAGATTCAGGAATGTAAGGCTTAATATCAATAAGAGGAGTTGAATCTAACATATCAACTCCTCTTATTGATATTATTAAGCTCTCGATTTTAATTAATTTAACAACAGTAAACCCTATAGGATTTGGTCTTTTCGGAGATCGCGTTGAAAAAACTCCTCGCATTTCAGAACTAATTTCTGGTTTAACAATAAGAGAAAAATCTTTAACCTTATGCATATGAAAAAGAATTATTAGGTGAGAAAAACCTTCCAAATCTTTTAGACCTTCAGCATATTCAGGATATATTTCGATATACCCATCAATATTTCTTGCTTTTATTGATTGCATTGGAACTAAAGATAATTCTTTAAATGGAGTTCGAATCAAGCCTATTGGTTTATAAATTATTTCTCTCATAAAAATATTCCCCTCCAATTAAAAAAATTTTTGAACGTTACTCTTTTTATTATAATTAGAATTGTTAAAACATATTTTGATATTGGAGGTAGAAAAATGGATCCAAAAGCATTATTTAAGATTAGCTACGGGGTTTATATAATTTCTTCAAAAAAAGAGGGTAAAGGTAAAATTAACGGGCAAACTGCTAATACTCTTGTTCAAATAACATCTGATCCAGCTACAGTAGCTATTAGTATTAACAAACAAAACTTGACTCACGAGTTTATCGAAGAAAGTGGGGTTTTTTCAGCATCAATTCTTTCAACGGATGCTCCGCTCAATCTAATTGGTAAATTTGGTTTCAAGTCAGGAAGAGATACTAATAAGTTTGAAGGAGTTAATTATAAAATTGGTAAAACTGGTTCTCCAATAGTCCTTGATAATGCTGTAGCTTATTTAGAAGCAGAAGTAATAAATAAATTAGATGCAGGTACACATACAATCTTCCTTGGTAAAATTGTAGATGCAGAAATATTAAGTGATAAAGAACCAATGACATATGCTTATTATCACGAAATCAAGAGAGGCACAACTCCAAAAACCGCACCAACTTATATTAAAGATGAGCAAAGGAAGGATTAAATAGATGAAAAAGTATAAATGCACAATTTGTGGTTATGTTTATGATCCTGAAAGGGGAGACCCAGAATCAAACATAAAACCTGGTACAGCTTTTGAAGACCTACCAGAAAATTGGGTATGCCCTATATGCGGTGCTGATAAAGACCAATTTGAGCAAATTTAGAAGGTAGAGAATAAAATGTATCCAATAGAATTTAGAAAAAACATCTTTTCCGTAGGAGCTATCGATTGGAATAGAAGATTATTCGATGAATTAATTCCTCTTCCTGATGGAACAAGCTACAATTCATATTTAATTAAGGGAAGCGAAAAAATAGCTCTCATTGACACCGTTGATCCAACAAAAAAAGAAGTGCTTTTCAATAACCTCAAATCTTTAAATATCAATCATATTGATTATGTTATAGCCAACCATGCAGAACAGGATCATTCTGGATCAATACCATTTGTATTGGATGCTTTTCCAGATGCAAAAGTTGTATGTTCTTCAAAATGTAAAGAAATATTAACTGAATTACTTCTAATTCCACCAGACAAATTTATGGAGGTAAAAGACGGAGAATTCTTATCTCTCGGAGATAGAACACTCGAATTTATTACTTATCCCTGGGTTCATTGGCCAGAAACAATCCTCACATATTTAATAGAGGACAAAATATTATTTCCATGTGATTTCTTTGGATCACATCTTGCCTCGAATAATTTATATGTACAAAATGAAGAGTTAGTCCTTGAATCTGCAAAAAGATATTATGCTGAGATTATGATGCCCTTTAGAACTGTAATAAGAAATAATTTTTCTAAACTTGATAAATATGATATAGATTTGATTGCACCAAGTCATGGACCAATATACTCAAAGCCAGAACTTATTATAAATGCTTACAAAGACTGGACATCAGATAATGTTAAGAATGAAGTAGTAATAGTTTATGTTTCGATGCATCAAAGCACAGAAAAAATGGTTGAATATATTGTTAATGCTTTAACAGGAAGAAATATTTCTGTAAAACAATTTTGTTTACCCAATTCTGATATAGGTAAAATTGCTATTTCTCTTGTCGATGCAGCAACAATTATTCTTGGGACTCCTACAATATTAGGAGGAGCACATCCGTATGCCTTATTTGCTACTGCTCTTGTAAATGCATTGAGGCCTAAAACAAAGTTCGCTTCTATTATTGGCTCTTATGCATGGGGTGGAAAAACAATTGAACAGGTAACAGGTATGTTATCATCACTTAAAGTAGAAGTTTTAAGCCCAGTATTAGCAAAAGGATATCCAAAAGAAGGGGACTACAAAGCTCTTGAAAACTTAGCTAATACTATATCAGAAAAACATAAAGGTCTATCGCTAATTTAGAAAAGAGTACTCTTTCTGCTACCAGTTTATTTCTGGGACTGTACCACTTTCTATATCTATTCCGAGCCCTATACTCAGATCGTGATGGTAACTCTTAGATTTTTGTTGCCAGCTCATATTGTTCCCGCATATATCTCTTGAGTAGGTATCGTTTCCACCAATATCTATAAATATCCCAACATCAGGAATAAAATTCCGCCATGTATTCGCTTTGGGGTCTACTACATGATTCGCATAGCCAATTGCATCCTTTCCCATATTATCTTTATCAAGTACATCGTAAATATCATCTCCACCAATATTAACTGCAAATCCCATACCATTTGCAGTACTTGAGCCAATTAATATACCACCTGATGTTTTCTCTTTTTTCACTTCTCCAGTTTTTTCATCCTTAACTTCAGTTTCATACCAGCACTCATACTTATCATTTCCATTCTTATCAATGTGCCATGAAATTGATATATCGTGAGCACCACCAACCGATATAGCTTGTCTTGCTTTATACACATCGTCTCCGTTTTCATCCAGTAACTCCGTTATTCCCATATGAGCTGTTCCACTTTGAACAAAGAAATATGCATCGTAATAATCGTTTCCTTCTTTATCGTAAAGAATGCCAACTGCATACCAATAACCACACGCTTGAGCATAAATCCCTGCAGTGTATTTATCATTACCTTTTAAATCTACGAGAATTCCGATTCCACCGCCCATTGAATGTCCATCATATAAATCTGCTCTTCTACCAAAACCACATCCCTGGCATAACGAATAATTTACATTGTCATTGTGCCCCAAAACACCAGGGAAAAGAATGTCGTAAGGTTCCGCTATGTAATTATCATCTCCTTCAGTATCAAGGAGTAAACCATATCCACCTGTAAAGCCAAAAGCTTGGGACTCATAGTAAGCATAGTATGTATCGTCCCCACCAATGTTTACAAGATTTGCAACTCCAAACTGTGCAGCTCCCTGACTGAATATTCGAGCTTTAAAACTATCATCACCGCCCTTATCCCAGAGTAATCCTACACCCCAGGTAGCAGCAGCTTGGGCATTATCCCATGCCTCATAATTATCATTTCCTGAATAATCAAGTAAAATCCCTATACCAAAGATCCCCACTCCTTGGGCAGCTTTATCTCTTTTAGTTGCCAAGAAAGTATCATCCCCAGAGAAATCCATAACAACAGAGATGGGATGATCTAAAGAATAAGTTGCAGCAGTAGCTCCAAGATATTTGTCATTTCCATCGCAATCAACAATCAGTAGATAGTCATCACCCACATACTCATTTTTACTCAAATCCCCATAGAAAGCCAATTTACCGATTGGAGTTGGAATTTCAAAATTATAACCAGCAGTAGAAACCTTATCTTTGCCAAATATTATATTTTCAATTTTAAATATAGAATAGATTAATGGAATTGTTCCATAGTACAAATCTTTATAATCAAACTTCTCACTCAAATCCCAGATTAATGCATCTGCATCTTTAATTTCCCCAACATCAGTTGTAAGAGCTAAAGCTACCTTGAAAGCTTCATCCCATTTATCTTTTGGCCAATTTCTCAAGGCTCTATCTCTATACTTATATGCATTTGCAGCCGAATAAAGAAAATCTGAAAGAGGTATTTGAATTTCATTTGGAACATCTTTGATTAAGTTTCTAACTTCTTCTGCTCTATATTCTGAAAAATCATAGCCTAAACTTGCATATATATGTTTTACACCATCTAATAAAGGCTCTTCTTTATCGATTGGATAGGGCTCAAGCTTTGATTCTGGTTGCCACATAACCATATTTCCTGTTTTTGAAATACCTGTTAAAAACTCTTGAAACAATCCATCATAACGATTCCAGCTACCAGAAACAGCATTAGTGCTTTGTTTAACAAACATAGGAACTTTTAAAGGGTTGTTCCACCACCTTTTAAACCATGGTAATGACATTTTAGCATCAGTTTGAACCATTGACTCTAAAACTTCTGGATCATATTTTATATCAGTTTTATCATAACCATAATCTGATAAAAGCTTTGCAAAAACATCATCTTCAGCAGTTGCAGAATTTACAAATGTAAAAGAAATAAAAAGAGATAAAACTAAAAAGCAGATAAAAAGTTTTTTCATTTTTTAATTCCTCCTTCTTTGGATTTTCTTCTATTTTTAATTCTCATAATTATGAGAAAAATAATAATCGCAATCGCTAATGGTATTGCTGCGTCTACGAGTATTATTACAATCCACTGGAAAAAGACAATCATAAAATTAAGCACACCAATAAACCCATTCTTAATATAGCTCCACCATTGTGTAAACGAAAATGGATTTAATTTAGGTTCATTTTGAGATTTAAAAGCTTTAGGATCTTGAATTATATCAACTCTAACGGTTGAAAAATCTACTAAATTATCCCAGAGTTTAATTTGACCTTGAAGCTTTTCGATTCTTTCCTGCACTGAATCAATTTCCTTTTGAACTTTAAGAATCTCATCGATTGTTTTTGCTTGCTCCATTATTTCGAAAAGCTTTTGCCTTTGGTTTAATGCATTTTCAAGCCTTGCTTTTACATCATAATAATCGGAGGTAATTTCTTCTGTGCTAATTGTCAAATCTTTAACTTTACCGATACTATCAAAATATTTTATGAAATCATTAAGTTTTTGTGAAGGCAATCGTATTTCTATATAAATTTTTATTCCTCTTTTAGTCTCTGTTTTACTTGAATTAGAGATATAACCACCAAGCCTTGCAACTTCATCATTTATAGCATTATTTGCCCCAGCTGGATCTTGAACCTCTAAATTTAAATGAGCATTCTGGATAATTTTCCTCTGTTGATTAGGTGGTGAATTTTCAGTTATAGATCTGTCCTCTGAGCCTTTATATTCTTGACCTGGTACATTTGATGCAGCTTGTTGCTCAAGTTGGATATCACTTGTACCTCGATTGGTTCCACAACTAGATAGAACAAATATGAAAGATATAGATAGTATTATTAAAACAAACTTTTTCATATTCCCCTCCTAATAGGAGCTTTACAAAAATTTTAGTTAAAAGAAATTATATTTTAATTATACAATAATTTATTCATGAATAAATCTAAAATGATCTATGCTTATTTTGTTTGCCTCCTGGATTCCCGCAATTACTCGGAATGTATCGAAAGAGAAGACTCTTTGACGCGAAGGATAAGTTCCTTCGGGAGCAAAATACGCTCCCTCAGGAAGACTGGAGTGATTGGAGATCATTCGCCGCTTGCAGATACGCTCCCTAAGGACAACGAGAGACAGAAGTACTTTGAATTAAACTTTATATTGAAAGTTTTTGAGAGAGATTGTAAAGCATTGGGTCAATTTTCTTTACTTTACCGGCTGCTTCTTCCATATTAATTAGGGTAAGATTATTATTCTTTATGCCAACTATTTTTCCTTTTACTCCATCTTCTGCACACTTAACTGCAAAAGCACCAAATTGTGTAGCGAGAAATCTGTCAATGAAAGTAGGATCGCCTCCTCTCTGGATGTAACCCAAAACACTTATTTTTGCATCAATTTTAGCTATATCAAATAATTTTTTTCCAAAATCAGAGGCTTTACCAGCTCCTTCAGCAAGAACTATTATGAAGTGCTTTTTCCCACGTTCGAAGCTCATTTTAATATTTTCAGTAATCTTTTCTAAATCATATTGAATTTCTGGAACTATTATTTCGTCGGCTCCTGCCGATATTCCGCAATGAAGAGCAAGAATACCTACATCTCTCCCCATCACTTCTATTACAAATACTCTCTCATGAGATGTTGCAGTATCTCTTATTTTATCAATTGCTTGAATTGCATTATTTAGTGCTGTATCAAATCCTATGGTTTGATCTGTGCCCCAAATGTCATTATCTATTGTTGAAGCTATGCCTATTGTATTAATGCCTCTTTTGTGTAATTCAAAAGCTCCTGTTTGGCTACCGTTACCGCCAATTATTATAATATAATCTATTCCTAAACCCTTGATATTCTTTATTGCATCATTGATTCCTGTTTCAAGCTTAAATTCAGGTGCTCTCGAAGTAAACAAAAGAGTTCCCCCTCTTGACAAAATCCCACCCACATCCCTTGAATCAAGACTTATAAATTCACCTTTCATAAGGCCTAAGAAACCTCTTTTTATTCCTATCACTTCATTTCCATCGAAAATTGCTGTTCTTGTAATTGCTCTAATGGCTGCATTCATGCCAGGAGCATCCCCACCAGAAGTTAAAATTGCTATCCTCATAAATCTTTTCCCCCTAAGTTTCTACTGTTATTTCTGTCTTTACCCATTCTACATCATGCACCCCGAATAAACTTAATAAAAACGAACCTATAAATGGAACGCTAAACATCCATACAGCGAAAGGAAGCGCAAAAATTACGTAAAGGAATAAAATTGAAAGCTTGAATAAGTTTTTCGATGACCAGGCATCTGTTATAAAAGGTGAATATTTAAAGTAAAGAAGAATCACAAAAATTCCGCACATAATTGCAGATAATGTTAAAATATGTCCAAGAGCGGTAAATATTATATTTCCAGCATAAATTAATGGAAATGTTAATAGTTTTGATAAAGTATATATTGATAAGGAAAGTTTTTCTATGTAATTTATGGTTATATAAACAGCTATTACAAAATAAGCTATCCACTCAACGGGTCCATATATAAAAAGTTTTAACATAAGTTTTTGGTATTTTTAATTTGATTGCTACTCTTAGTGTTATTAATTCTTTTATTAAGCTTAGTTAATACTTCACACGCCCCTTTTCCCCAACGGAACCTTTGTACTATATAACCTTTAATACTTGGAGGAGTTTGCTCGCTTGAAGGAACATTAATAAAAGAAGGTTTAATGCCACCATCAAGCTCGCATCTAACTCCTAAATCTAAATCTTCAGTAATATTGCTTGATGCAAAACCATCAATTTTTTTAATTAAATTTAGAGGAATATGCATATTTGTTCCACCAAGAAAAGGAATGAACTTAAGAATAAATGGAAGTCCATATTCATGGGAGAATGCTTGAGAGAGCGCTACAACTTTAGAAAAGTATGACAATTTCCAAAAATTTCTCACTTGAAACAACGGACCTTGATAAACAATGTTTTTAGAATCTTTATTAATATTGTTTCTTAATTCAAGTAAAATATTTACATCTGGATGGCTTTCAGCATCAAAAAAAGAACAATAGTGGGTTTCTCCTCTACATTCAATGAATGTTAAACCATAATTTAAAGCTCTTCCCTTAGTGGATGGAGTAATTCTACCTGTTTTTACACCATTTAACTTGCCATCAAAATCAACAGGCACTTCCAAACATTTCACAGCGGGAATAATATTATTGCAATTTTCACCAATAAATTTAAAAACTATATCCTTGGTCGTTGTTTTGTTTTCAAAATTTTCTTTTGCATCAACAATTACAATAATCTCAAATTTATCATTAGGATAATTTAGTTTTATAATGTGTGAAAGAGTTTTTTCAATAACTTCTGCCTCATTCCTTGCAGGTATAAGAATAGAAAAAAAGGGGTAATCTCCTTTATCCTCTATTGAAGATGAAATCTTTTTATTTGACCTTTTCTCTCTTAAGTTGGAAAAGTTTTTAGTAATAAACATAATAACTAATCTTAAAGAGAAAAATAAAGATATTAAACTAATCAAAGCAAAAACTATACTATCGATATTATTAATTAATATATTTAATAAAAACATTTATTTTATTTTTACCATAAAAAGATATTCAAAATATTAATCAATTTGATTATAATATCAATGTGGCTATTAAAGGTAAGTATTTAAAAATTCTTTCAAGAATTAAAGATGATAGTGCGGGAGCTAGTGTTTGGCGTTATATGCTTTCTGATATTATATTTGATTTAAAAGAAGCCTTTCCTAAATATAACTGGATTGGTATATATCTTTTAGATGGTGAGACTCTAAAACTTGAAACTTATCTTGGTAAACCTCCTTCACACGCTAAAATAAAGATATCAGATGGAGTTTGTGGGAGAGGAGTTAGGGAGAAACAAACTATTATTGTTGGAAATGTTTGTGAAGATCCAAGCTATTTATCCTGTGATAGATTTGTAAAGTCTGAAATAGTTGTTCCTATTATGAAGGATGAGAATATTTTAGGCGTACTCGATGTAGACAGCATAAAGAAGAATGCTTTTACTAAAGAAGACGAAGAATTTCTAAAAGAAGTTTCAACAATAATAGGTAATACTTTCCCGAAAATAAAAAAGGAGTAATCTATAAAAAATGAAAAGGAGAGTTTTTTCAACCATTTTAATTAGTTTTCTTTTAATTTTTCTATTTTCTTTTCCCATTAAAACACAATCAGCTCCTACAAATATTAAAATATTACCCATACTTATGGACTTTACCGATCAGCCTCACCAGAGGACAGCTTCTGAAATGTATGATTATTTTTTTAGCAATAAAGAAGGAGAAAGAAGTTTAAGAAATTATTATCTCGAAGTCACAAACGGAACAGTAGATTTTGTCCCTGGAAGTTATGGTGTTGGAGATTGGATTCTTATGCCTCTTAAGAAGAAGGAATACGTAACAAACAGTGATCTATCATTTCTTATGAGAGATGTATTTGAAAAATTAAAAGAAAAAAATGTTAATTTAAGAGAATATGATAATAATGGTGATGGGAGAATTGACCATACTATATTTGTTCAAGCTGGAGATCCACGTAATTATGGTGGAACTTTTTTTTGGTTGCATAAGAGTTGGGCATCTGGAAGAATAGGATATGATGGAGTTTATGTAGACGAATACATTATGACTGCTGAAGTTTTTATGGCTGATAAAATGGCACCACTCCAGGGTATTTGTCATGAGTTTTATCACAATTTAGGTGGCTGGGACCTCTACTCATATACAGGAAGTGGTATTGCTGTGGGTCCATGGGATATAATGGCAGAATCTACAAGTTATAAGATATTTGGCTTATCAGGATTTTCAAGAAGCCAGCTTGGTTGGCTTACTCCCAAGAAAATTACAAAATCAGGAACTTATGAAATAGATGCACTCTGCTCTAATGGTAGAGATAGACTCTATAGGATTGATATCCCCGGAACAAAAGAATACTTTTTAATTGAGAATAGATTTTTGACAGGTATAGATAGCTGGTGGCAGGGTATACCTGACCAGGGCTTGGTTATATATCATATTGATGGGGCAATAACACCCACTCACCGCTTTAACGATGGACCACCAAGATTTTCGCACTTCGCGGTATGGGTGGAGGATGCTGGTAACATAAAAGGGAAAGTTGATGCAGCATATTGCCTTGATGACAACCAAACTGAGTTTACGCCATATACCGTTCCTGATAGCTTTGACTATGGAAAGAAATGCCGTCCAGCAATTTTTATAACCGATATAAGCAAATCGGGAGAGAAAATGTCATTCAAAGTCGAATTTAAGTATCTTGAACCAAAACTCAAAGTAGAGCCAGACAAACTTGACTTTGGGAAAATTGAAAAAGGTATGAAAAAAGAGAGAGAGTTTAAGATTATTAATGAGGGTACAAGCACTCTTCATGTTGAATTATCTACCAAAGATAGCTGGATCTCTTTTGACCGTCAAGAAATTTTTGGTAATGACGAAATAGTAAAAGTTATAATTGATGGTAGCAAACTAAGTATTGGTAATAGAAGTGGAACAATTAATATCGATTCAAATGGTGGTAAAGCAAAAGTTGAGGTAAATGTTTCTGTTGTAGAAAAGTTGGGAGACATAAATGGAGACAGAAAGATAGATAAAAATGACTTAAAGTATATTGAGAATAGTTTTGGATTTAAAGCTGGCGAAAGCGGATACAATGATAAAGCAGACTTAAATGAAGATGGAATTATTAATGTTTTAGATTTAATGATAGTTGCAAAAAATCTTTCGTAAAAGGTAGAAAGTTATTGAAAGCTATTGTATTATGTGCTGGTAAAGGAACAAGACTTAGGCCGTTTACATATTCAATACCGAAACCTTTAATTCCTATTTGTAATGTACCAGTTCTGGGATATGTTTTATCTGAAATAAAAAAAACTCAGGTAAAAGATGTTGCCATAATAGTAAATAACGAAATAAAAGAGCCTATAGAGGATTATATTTATAATAATTTAAACAATTATCCTTTCAATTTTTCTTTCATCATTCAACCTGAGCCAAAAGGCTTAGCTCATGCCTGTCTTATGGCAAAAGACTTCGTTGGAGATGACAGCTTTTTAATGTTTCTCGGAGACAATATTATTCCATTCTGTGCATCAGAAATTTTGACTGATAACTATTCGTTTCAGGAAGAAGCAAGAATACTTGTTAAAGAGGTATCCGATCCAACACCATTTGGTGTTGTTGAATTTGACTCTTCTGGAAGAGTAGTGGGGCTTGAAGAAAAACCAAAAAATCCAAAATCAAATTTTGTAATACTCGGAGTATATATTTTCAAGCCAAATATATTTAGGATAATCGAGACCATAAAACCATCAAAAAGAGGAGAACTTGAGATAACTGATGCCATACAGAAACTGATTGAAGAAAATAAAGAAGTTTCTGCTAAGATTTATAACGGAACATTTATTGATATTGCTGGAACCGAGCAACTTCTGTATGCAAATGAATTTGTAATGAAAAATATTTTGAACATAAATAATTTAATCTCTTCTTCTTCCACATTATATAAGAGTCAAGTAATCTCAAATGTTTCTGTTGGTGAAAACTGTATAATAAAGAATTCGACTCTTAAGAACTCAATAATCATGGATGGAACTAATTTAGAAGGAGTAAATCTTAGAAAAAGTGTCATAGGTAAAAATTGCACCATAAAAAATCATTCCCCTGTTAGGATAAGCTTAAGTTTGGAGGTTGGCGACAACTCTACTTTAGAGTTTTATTAATTTTCTGATTTAAAAACTTATTATCTACTTCTATTTATCGATATTATGTTATACTTTATAGTTTATAACTATGCTATCACGCAAAGAAGAAAAGGAAATTGTCTTAAAGTGTAAAAGAGGCGACTCATCCGCTATGTCTCTAATATATGAGACATATAAAGAAGAGTTATTAAAATCTGCTATTAGGCTATTAAATAATTCTTCCGAAGCAGAAGATGTCGTTTCAGAAGCTTTCATTAATTTTTTTAAATCAATAAATAAATTCAATCCTAAATATCCAATAAGGCCGTGGCTTCACAAAATTTTAAAAAATGAAGCAACTTCTCAGCTTTTGAAACGTAATAAGACCACATCCTCAGATGATGATTTTACAAATTTAGAATTTTCCGAACCAAGTGGTGAAGAAGAAGTATTTAATTCGGAAGAGATAAATTATGTTAGAAAGGCTTTAATAAAACTAAAAAGAGAGGAGAGAGAAATTTTAGAATATTATTATTTTAACGGTTTAAGTATCAAAGAAATTTCTTTGATACTTTCCATACCTGATGGCACTGTAAAAAGTCGTTTATACAGTGCAAGAATTTCTTTATCTGAAAAAATAAAAAATTTGATGGAAAAAAGAGAAAAATGAACAAGAGAAACAAAACTTGTGAAAAAGTAAAAAGTTGGTTAATACTAAATAAAGACAAAAATATGCCTTTATGGGTTAAAAAGCATCTTGAAATATGTCAAAGCTGCAAAGAATTTGCAAGAGTGGAAAAATCAATTTTTGAGCTTTCCGAGCTTAATGGAAAGGAAGAAATTAATGTTTCTCCAGACGTAGATTTTAGAGTAAAAAAGGCAATTATTGATGTTTCCAATGAACTTGCCAATAAAAGAAGAAAAACATCAGCCAATGCAAGGCTCTTTCCAAAAGTTGGTGCCTTGATTGCTGCTTTTGCAATATTTATTTCATTCCTTTATCTTCCACTTTTTAATGGAGAAAATTATTTTGCTTTTAGGTTCGAAAAAGAATTTAATAATTTATTATCGGGATTAAATTATTCTTCTTTAACTTTAAATGAAATGCAATCAACTAAAGAAGCTACTGATATTTCAGGGCTTAAGTTTATGAATGCTTTTTTTGGCTCTGAGCCTTATAAAAGTTTCTACTATATATATAGAGACCTACCAGAGAAAGATTTGTTAGCTATTAGGTTTTTTTCTGAATTATCAGGTAAAAATCCAGAAATAGTTTATAAAGCAATTAAAGAAGGTGGCTATGCTGGAGCTATTCGCTTTTTGGGATTATCCTACAAAGATACAATTTCAAAACTGAATGATTTTATCAATAAATCCCCAGCAATAAATGGTGAAATTTTATCAATTGAGGGGATAATAACCTTTATAGATTATATTGGTGGGAAAATTTATCTTGATTCAATTTATGAGCCAATTTCCATTAACATAGATACAATAAATAAAGTTTATGTGGGAGAATATGTTTCAATAAAAACTATAAGAGAAAATAATACCTTAATCGTCCAGTCAATGGATGAAGGTGAATTATTATCTACTATTTTAAAAGGCACTCTAAAAGAAATTAAAGATGGCGTCATAATCCTCTCAAACATAGATAAACCTATTAAAATTAAAAATGGAACAATAGTTAAAGATATGGATGAAAAGGTAGATTTAGATACTCTTCTCGGAAAAGATATAGTAATTAGGGCTATCATTAATAATAGCGAATTTCATGCTTTAAGTATTTATGCCTTTAGCAAAGGAGAGGAAAGAATTATCTCAGGTGAAATTTCGAAAATTTATAATTTTGGTTTTACTCTAAAGAACTTAAACTTAAGTTTTTGTTATCTAAACGATGCTATCCTCCAAAATAATTTGGAAAGTATATCTCACCTAAGAATAGGCAATTTAGTTACTGTAAAAGGGCTAAATTATGGAAATAAATTCTATGTTAGTGAAATCATACCAATACATTTTGCATCAACCTCTACTTCAGTATCAGTCTCTAAACCTAAAAGTCTTTTTAAGGCAAGCCTTACAGGAGTTACATCAGCAGCAATAAAAGAGAATGAGCTAAAAACCATTTATGATTATGTTTTAGGTTTTAAGAAAACTGGAGAGATAGTTTTAAAGTCTGGTATGATTATTAAAACTGATCCTGCAAATAATATTCCTTTGGGTGCAAAAGTAAAAATTATATTCGACAAAAATGATAATACATTAAAAAGTTGTAATGTTTCCGATTATGGAAAAATTAAGAAAATTAGTTCGGAATTAGTCTCGGTAAAATCATTGGGTAATAATATTATATCCTTACATACTGATCAGATAGACCTATTCCTATATTCTGAAGATTTAAAGACTCATAATTCTCAGAGTTTTATCCAGGCAAAATATATAGATTATGGAGATTTTGGAATAGCAGAAAAATTTAGAATTTTTTCTTATGATGAGTTAGTTAATATGAGAGGAAGTATAATAAAAGTAATAGAAGAAGGAACTTCTTATCTTCTTGATAATGGCTATATTTTAAATATTGATGAATTATCCTCTATTACAGGTAATTCATTATGTATTGGTAGAACAGTTGACATAAAAGGAGTACTTAATAAAGGAGTTATAATTGGTTATATTGTCGAAGTAAGTGAAGATTACGGTTTTATTAGTGGAACAATAACTGAAATAAACCTTTCATTAAATTATATAAAAATAGATTCTGGCATAATTATAAAGCTTACTACCGAAATAGTGCATTCAAACAATTTAAAAAATTTAGAGATTGGCGATCAGGTTATCTGCAAAGTTAAACTTGTAGATGGAGAATACCTCGCTAGTGAGATAAAATTAATGAAAGAATACACTGAGAGGGTTGGATAATATGAAAAGGATTTTATCATTAATTATTGCTATATTGATCTTTCTCCCAACATGTAAAACAAACGCCCAAGAAAATCATGAATTAATTTGTTCAATTGAACCTAATATTTGTGGAGAGGTTTCAAATATCCAACTTTTATTTAATAACCTTCCATTCATTATTGACTCAGAAACTACTATTGTAATCAATTTTCCAATTGGTTTTACTATACCACATTCGATCAAACCAGAATCAGTAATTATTGATATTGACCAGAACCCAATATCGATAAATGTTGCTTCAAACAGTATTCACCTAAAAATTGGGGCTAATTTAAAAAATTTATTAGCAATCACTTTTTTAAAATCTGCTTCAATAAGAAATCCTAATTCTCCCGAAGAAGAATCAACAATTTTAGTATTCTTCGCAGATAAAAACTTTTTTATTGAATCAAACCCATTAACTTTTAAGAAACCTGAAAATTCCATTATGTTAGAAAGAGATGTAAATATAACAGCCACTTCAGGTTGGATTCCTAAAGAATTTAATCTTAGACTATCTTCAAAGTTAGCAACTGAAATATATTATTCTTTAGATGAAGCTCCATTCTCATTACATGAAGAGGAAATTATGATCAAAAATGGTATTCATACCTTAAAATACTATGGTGTTAGAAATAGTGGAGCTAAAGAAAATATTAATTCCACCACATTTTACGTGGATTCCGTTGCACCCTCTATAAAGCTTATTGACCCATTAGATGGCTCTTTTATTAATGAAGTTAATAAGGAATTAGTTTTTGCTATCGAAGATTTTTCTCCAGTTACGATTTTTCTTGGTGAGAATAAAACTTATGTAGATAGCACAGGTATTGCAAAGATTAAACAAACATTTAAACCTGGCGAGAACAAGTTGGAGGTCGTTGCAATTGACTCTGCAAATTATAAAACTGAACTATCTTTTACAGTTTTTGTTGATTTAACCCCTCCTACTCTACTGATTATCTCACCTAAAAAGGGTAGTAGAATTTGTGGTGATACTGTTGATATAATTGGTAAAGCAGAAATCGGAAGTGAGGTTTTCTTGGATAATTTAAAAGTAAAACTTGATACTTACGGAAATTTTACTTTTAAATACCTTTCAAAAGCTGGTAAAAACAAAGTCACAATTAAAGCAATTGATAAAGCTAAAAATGAAACAATATTTGATTTAGAATTTTTTGTAACTAAAGCTAAAATTATTGAATATTTCATCGGGAAAAATACAGCAATTGTTGACGGTGTGGAAAAAGAAATAAATCCTACCCCTTTTATAGACAGTAAAAGTGGAGAAGTGTATGTGTCTTTGCGATTTACTGCTACTAATCTTGGTTTTAAGCTTACGTGGAATGATAAAGGATCTTACGCTGTTCTTTCATATATGCAAAGAGAAATTTATATTAAACCATATGATAACATAATAATGATTAAATCTCCTTCTTCTGAGGTAGAAATTACACTTAAAAATCCACCTACAATTTTTGATGGTAACATTGTAATTCCAGCAGAATTTCTGGATAAAGTATTAAATGGAGATGTAGTTTATGATAGCATTGAAGGGAAAATTATATCTAAGTTTTGCTTGTAAAGGAAGTGATTAAACTATGAAGAAATTATTTGCCATTTTAATTACTATTCTTCTTTGTTTGGAAGCATTTCCTTCCTTTTTATTAGCTGCGGATATCGCCACTATAAAAGTTACTCCTTTAGTAAGCTGTATCAAATTAGGAGAAACTATTACATTTAATGCTGCAGCATACGATGAAAATGGTAGTATTATTTCAGGTGTTGGATTTGACTGGATTTTATCTGGAGTAGGAATTATCATTTCAAGTAATGCAACTACTGCCACTTACAAAGCTCAATCCCCTGGAAAAGCGACAATTACAGCAGTAGCAGGTGGTAAAAGTGGATCAATTAGTTTTACTGTTGGATCTCCAAAGGTTAGCAATGTTAAAATTAGAGTTGACCCTGATATAGCTGGTGAAGTTGCAGATTACTTTATTACATTTGAAACAGATGAATGTGGAATACTTGAGCCTGGTGATAAAATTTATATTGCTTTTCCATTAGGAACGATATTTCCAAGATATTACCAGTGTAATGTTTTAACAGTAAATGGGATACCCGCTTCTTTTGAAGTTTCAGAAGATAGTGATGATACTCCTGTTTTAATAATAACAGTTCCAAATGGTATGCCTTCAGTTACTTACATATATATAAGAATATGTAAAGTAATTAATCCAAGAGGAGGTGCTTGCTACTTGATTGCTGTTGCAACAAGCAAACAGCCTCACTGGTCAATTTCAAACCCTTACGGCATAAGAGGCTCAATAATTACTCCTCCCGATGTTACAGTAATCCCTAACATTGTAGGAGAAATTGCAGAATATACTATCAAATTTAAAACATCTTCTTCAGGAAGACTTTCAAGTTGCTATGGTGGTTTTGTCGTTATTGAATTCCCTTATGGAACTTATGTTCCTCAGGATATTTCAGTTGATGCTGTAACTGTAAATGGTGTAGTATGCACTTCTTCTAAACCATCAGTGGAAGGAAGAGTTGTAAAAATTTATCCGGGAATGGTTGTTTTAGAAGATAGTGATGTTACTGTTAAATTCACCTTGGAAGCAGGTATTAGAAACCCTGAAAAACCAGATGATTACACTTTAACGGTATATACTTCCTCTGATACAATTCATGTAGAATCAAGACCATATAAAATAATGTCTTCTAAAATAGAGGATGTAATTGTTACAGTCGATAAACCATACATTAATACCCCCTCTGCCTACATTATTAAATTTAAAACAGGGCTTGTTGGCAAACTGAATATTGGAGCTCAAATTACAATATATTTTCCGCAAACCACAACTTTACCAAAAAGCGGAAGAGCTGGAGATATAATTGTAAATAATGTACCAACTATTAAACCACCCTTAATAGAAGGTGCTTTTACATTAATTATTTTTACTCCAGTAGAAATTTTACCTAAAAGCGAGGTAACAATTTTTATTCCTGAGGAATTTGGAATTATAAATCCCCCTGATCCTCGTAGATATAAATTGGAAGTCCATACTGCTAAAGAAGGGACAAATGTTCCATCAAACGAATATATGATTGGAACGAGCGTTATAGGTGAATTGACTGTAAGTCTAGCTCTTCCTTATGTAGGAACCTCTTCTGATATAAATTTATCCTTTAAAACTGGTGGTGGTGGCAGGCTTACTAAGGAAAAAGATAGAATCTTTATAACTTTTCCGAAGGGTTCATACATTCCAAACTATATAGATAAAAATAATGTTACAATTCAAAATAAACCTTTAGAAATTAATCCTTTTATAAAGAAAGAAAGTAATGAAATAATATTAAATGTACCCGAAGATATACCTGCTAATACAAAAGTTAATGTTCATTTCAGTAAAAATGCTAATATTTTAAATCCTAAAACTCCTGGAGAATACTCTTTTAGTGTGGCGACATCAAGAGAGGTCTCTTATGTAAGGTCTCCAAATATTCAGATTACTGAATCATCTTTAAAAAATGTTAAAATAAAACTTTCTTCTGATACTGTCCTTGAAAGATCAAGCTTTGAGTTGAGCTTTAACATTGGCGAAGCTGGAGCATTAACAAAGGGTGACAAAATAAATATTTATTTTAGCAAAGGTTTTGAAATTCCATCAAACTACGAAAAAGGAATATTCTTAAATAATGATGAACTAAATATATTTGAGGTACTTTACAACCCAGACCTCTTAAAAGTTCAAATAGAAGTTAATAGAGATTTCCTCCCTGATGAGTTAGTAGTTTTACAATTTACAGAAGATGCACAAATTGAGAACCCACGCTCTTCAGGATTTTATAATATAGGTGTTTCTACGAGCAAAGAGACTAAAATAGTTGCAACCGATGACTTTAAAATTATTCCATTACCAACTACCACAATAGTTATAAATCCGACCATTCCAGATGGAGAAAACGATTGGTACAAAAGTGAGCCTACAATATTATTTCAAGTATCTTCCGAGAATAGGCTTAGAGTAAAGACTTTTTATTCCTTCGATGGTAAAGACTTTATAGAATACACAAATTCCTTTACTCTCTCTTCAGGTGTTCATGAATTATATTTTTATAGCTCTCATGGAAAATACGCAAAAGAAGAAGTTAAAAAATACATATTTAAAGTAGATACAATCTTCCCAATAATACAATTGGATGAAAAAACAAAGATTTACACAAACAAAGCTGAATTTACGCTTTCTTTCACTGTAATTGAATCAAATCTTTTAGAGGTTAAGGTTCAGAACAAAGTCTTTCAAGCACTTTCAGGAAATGTTAATACCATTTTAGAACTAAATGAAGGAGAAAACATAATTTCTATAATTGCTAAAGATATTGCAGGCAATATCTCTTATAAAGAAATAATGGTTGTGCTTGATACAGTTCCTCCATTCATTGAAGTAACTAAACCTCTTCCTTGGAGTAGACATATAAGAAGAAATATAACAATTGAAGGGAAAACTTCCCCTGATGCTATAATTCATTTAAACGGAAAACCCTTGCCAAATGAGAATGGTAGTTTTGGTTTTAATTATAGTTTAAGTCCAGGACTGAACAGTTTAACATTTGAGGCAATAGACCTTGCTGGTAATAATAAGATTTATTATCTTCCTGTAACTTATTATCCCAATTTCACTTTAAAACTGTTCATTGGTACGAATATTGCAGAAACATCATTCGGTAAATTTGTACTGGATGCCCCAATTTATATTAAGGGTGGCTATACATTTGTGCCTTTGAGATTTTTTGCTGAATTATTGACCTGTGAAATTAGCTTTGAACCAATCTTTCAGATTATTACTATAACTGATCCATATGGTAAAAAAATAGTTATGCAAGTTGGAAACAGAACTGTAACCATAAATGAAGATAAAACTTCTTTACCAGCATCCCCCGAAATTAAAAATGGAAGAACTTTTGTCCCGTTACGTTTTATTGCAGAAGAATTTAGTTTTCAGGTAAATTATGTAAAAGAAGACAATACTGTTATAATGATTTACAATGGGGATTGATGAGTGTTTTTTTTACATTGCGGTTTTCTTCTATGCTTTATTATTCTTACTATTTATACGCTTCTTTATCTGGAAAAGATATGCATTTAAGCATTACTGGAGCAAAAAAGAGAGTATTTCTCTTAATTATCTAAATTATGTAGCAAAACATAAAGAACTTCCTCTTCCATTTATATCAATTCTCATCCCTGCTAAAGATGAAGCACAGGTCATTGAGTCAACTTTGCAGAATATCTTAAAGCTAGATTATCCAAGAGATTCATTTGAAGTTATTGTAATAACAGATGAAAAAGAAGAGATAAAACAAAGGGAAACTTTTAAAAATTTATTAGAGGAATTAACCCACTATGAAAAAAAATTAAAGAAGGATCTTTCTCATGAAGCTGTAGTTTTGCTCTCGCTTATAAACCTGAATAATACTCAAAACGGAGAATTTTACTATAAAGTTTATCAGGAGATTAATAGATATACAGAAGAGTTTAAAGCTGAAGAGACACTTAATAAAATTGATACAATTGCTCGAAGCATATTAAAAAGGTCATTCTACTCTAAAAGAAGTCTTTACCTTGAAGGAATTTTTGTAATACGAAACGCCTTCCCTTTCCTTAAAGGGAATGAAATATCTCACTTATCAGAAATATATGCTGAATATCTAAACATACTTAAGAATTTGGAATTAGATTCATTTAAAGAATTATCAATTGATTTGCTTGACTTTCTCCTTCCAAGCACTAAGTCAATCTCCATAAAATTTGCCAATAAATATTCAGCTTCTGGATATAATATCAAAGTCTGCGATGTGCCAATTAACTTCTCTGGAGAATTTCCAGGTTGCTTTTTAAATTGCGAAGTTAAATCTACTAAGGGGAGAGCACTAAACTACGGGCTTAAGTTCATAAACGGAGAGTCGAGGATTATTGGCTTTTATGACGCAGAGAGTAGGCCATCAAAAGAAGTTCTTTTATATGTAGCAGAAAGATACTTGGAAGAAGAAGAAAATATGCCAATTTTACAGGGTCCTTTATTCCAAGTGAGGAATTTTTATAATATGGGACTTATATCCAGACTTGGTGGTTTATTTAAAGCTATATCACATGATTGGTATCTTCCAATAATCTTTAAAACTATTCCTTTCGCAGGTGGAACAAATTTATTCGTCTTAAAAGAAACTTTACATAAAATATCTGGATTTGACCCTGCTTCTTTAACTGAAGATTTAGATTTAGGAATTAGGAGCTATCTAATTTGTGGGAAAGGAGTAGAGTTTTTGCCTGTAATATCCACAGAACAGACTCCTCCACTTCTTAAAGGTTATTTCAATCAGAGGCTTCGTTGGGCATATGGTCATCTCGATGTTATGAGTAAACTTAAAAAGTGGAGTAGATTATATTTTGAACTTTTTATTAAAGGACCTCTTGAATGGATCATATATCAATTCTCTGGATTTATTGTTGCATCAATGAATGTTATTTTCATTCTTTCAAAGCTTAACATTATCTCTACCACTACTGTTATGCATAGTAATTACTTTAATTTAGCATTTACTCTATTGAATATTCCATACTTATTATTTTCAATTTATTGTTATAACAGATATGAGTTTACATTTGACAAAAATTTTAAACCCTTAAATGAACTTCCTGGTTTTGAAATTTTTAAGTTAATGATTTCTTCTCTCTTTGTTTTTCTACTCCCTTTGCCGTACACATGGGCAGTTGTTTTAAAACTATCAGGAAGAAAACTTAACAAGTGGGTGAAAACCGAAAGGTCCACTGAGTAATTAAAATAAGGATTTATGGATACTGGGGAAAAAGTAATTAAAGATATTGAGAAGAACGGTTTTTCAGTCTCTGTATATCTTAACCAAGAGAGAATCTTTGCCTCTTCAAAAGCTGGGTTATTCCCCCTCGCTGAATTTGTAGTTAAACAGAGTAAAGAATCTAAAAATTATAAAGATTTAATAATTGGTGATAAAATTATTGGAAAGGCAGGAGCTCTTCTTATATTAAATTTAGAGCCTTCATTCGTTTATGGTGGTATTGTAAGTATTAAAGCAAAGGACTTAATTACAAATAGAGGAATAAACCTAAAATATGGTAAGCTGGTTCCCAAAATATTAAATAGAGACAAAACTGACAGTTGCCCTATGGAAAAGCTTGTAACAGACGTTGAATCTTGTGAAGAAGCTCTAAATATTTTCAAAAAACTATTCTCTCTTTCTTAGGAAATTCTTTTAAGATTTTAGGCTTTTTTTAGTTTGTGCGACAACAGCAGAGGTTCGCTCGGGTTGTTTAATACAACTCCCTCATTAATATGGAGGTGATTGTCAACCTCGAAATAAGACACTTTGAAATGATAGTTCCTTATAGATGCCTTATTTCTTTAGGAAGTTACTAAACTTAAATTCAAACGTTTTAACCAATTTATAAATTAAAACTTTTCAATTAATAAGTGTTTCAATCCGATAGATTTATTTAAATATAGACCAATATAATAGTATTAATATAGAGTAATCAAATATTATGTTTATAAAGAAATCGTGGTATAAAAAAGGTAATAAGAAATTATTTACCAAATGAAAGTTTTTTCCATTTTATATTATCAGTCTCTCTTATTCTTGACCTGTCCCCTTAAATGAGAACATTTTTAAATTACTATTAATTATACACATAAACATTCTTTTGCAAATTCCTCCGGAGTTTTATAGTTTAAGCTGCTATGTATTCTTTCTTTATTATAGTGGTTAATGTAACTGCCAATAATTTCTTTAGCTTCAACCAAAGTAGTAAAAACATGACGATTTAAGCATTAACATCTTGCGTTTATCAAAGAAGGATTCGATAAACCCATTTTGGAAAGGTTTACCTTTATCAATAGTCTCATGTTTAATTCTTTCATAGTTCAAATACCTGTTAAGAGATTTTGATATAAATTCTGGACCATTATCAGACCTTAGAATAAGAGGTTTACCATGTTTTAAGGTAGCGGATTCAAAAGCAATTATTACCTCCTCACCTGTTATACTAAAATCAACTTCATGGTTTAGAATTTCCTTTGTAAATATATCTAAAAAAGCTATTATTCTGAACCTCTTTCCGTTTATCAGTTGATCTTCACAGAAATCAGTAGCCTATACTTGATTCTTATTTAATGCTTTTAGTAAAATAGCTTTCTTATCTCTTTTATCTCTCTCACCTATAGTGCTTGAAGTCGAGTTCACCTTTTTCTGATTTCTCTTCCATCTTTGTAAACCCATCTCTTGATAAATTCTTCTTAACTCTTTTATGGTTATCAGGGTAACCCTCTCTTTTTAGTTGTTTTAAAACTCTTAAGTATCCGTAAACGGGGAAGGAAGCAATAATCTCACTCATTCTTTTCTTTAGAAGGAAATCTTTATCTTTGTTTTCTTTTTCTTCTCTTTCTTCTTTCAGCCATCTATAATAATTTGCCTTAGGAAGTGGAACAAGATAAAAAATACGTCTTATCTTAACTCATGAGGCTTTCATAAATTCAATAACCTTCAATTGCTGCTTCCTTCCCCAAGTTAAAAATTTTCGCTTCCAGTATAACTCTTAATGTGTTTATCTCTAAGTCTCTTAAAGCCAAGTAATTTCTTTAGTTGATTGTTTTCCTCATCAAGATATTTTAGTCTTTTAGCTTCTGGAATAGATAGACCTTTGTATCTTCTCCGGAAGTATGTAGTATGTATTTCCAGAAATATTATATTTTCTACATACTTTCTGTGAACTTAAGAAAGTTTTACTTTCTCCGATCTTAAAAAATTTGAAAAATCTTTTCTACTGAAAATCTACTTCTTTTCATTTTAATCCTTACCTCCATTTTT
>ERZ795060.969-NODE-969-length-35960-cov-6.186130_pt1 | contig 35960 bp, 31 predicted proteins | sample MGYA00375144_ERZ795060 | MGnify/ENA primary metagenome ERZ795060 (study PRJEB30189, sample SAMN05720157) | activated sludge metagenome | isolation source: anaerobic digester from wastewater treatment plant | place: Japan | collected 2015-05-15 ... | reverse complement strand
TCAATAATTACTATACTCAAACTGGTGCCGGGAGGGGGACTCGAACCCCCACGGCTTATCTCAGGAGGGGGAGATTCCCCCTTCCTGAAATAGTTCTCCCCCCACGACTAAAAACGCAGGGGACATTTCTTTCCCCTGCAACCCCTTTTGCCGTGGGGTTTTATTTTTCTCATTTCCCTAAGTTTTCAATAATTACTATACTCAAACTGGTGCCGGGAGGGGGACTCGAACCCCCACGGCATACGCCATACGCCCCTCAAACGTACGTGTCTGCCAATTCCACCATCCCGGCTCTAAATTTTTCCTTCATTATAGTTTATATTATACCTTTTCCTTTTTCAATGTAAAGCAAAGCACATCTATTTGCAAGTTTTCTCACCCTCTGGATATATCTTACTCTTTCACTTACACTGATTGCTTTTCTTGAATCAAGTAAATTAAAAATATGAGAAAGTTTCAGAATATAATCATATGCAGGATAAATTAATTCCCTATTAAGAATCTTTTCTGCCTCTTTTTCAAATTTTTCAAATATTTCAAATAATAAATTTACATCTGCATTTTCAAAAGAATAAACTGAATATTCTCTTTCTCTTTCTTTTTGAATATCTCCAAATTTTACATCTTTATTCCAGTATAAATTAAAAACATTTTTTTCTTTCTGTAAAAAATTTACTATCCTGTCAAGACCATATGTAATTTCAACTGCAGGGGGTATTAAATCGATTCCACCTGCCTGTTGCATATATGTAAATTGTGTAATTTCAAGTCCATCTATCCAGACCTCCCATCCAACTCCCCACGCACCAAGCGTAGGTGCTTCCCAGTTATCCTCTATAAACCTTATATCATGTTCTTTTGTTGAAATTCCAAGATATTCTAAACTTTTAAGATAAATTTTTTGTATATCAAAAGGGGGTGGTTTCATTATAACCTGAATTTGATGATGGAGATACAATCTTACAGGATTTTCTCCATACCTTCCATCAGCAGGTCTTACAGAGGGCTCAAGATATACAACATTCCATTTTTTGTTTCCTATTATCCCAAAAAAGGTTGCTGGATTTAAGGTTCCTGCTCCTACCTCAACATTATAAGGATGCCACAAAAGACATCCTTTTTTAATCCAGAAATTTTCTATTTTTCTCCAGATATCTTGAAAAAAGTTTTCCATAATTTATAATTTTACAAAAAAATATAGAGAAAGTAAAATTTCAAAGGGAGAAAAAATGAATAATGAAAAAATTAAAATTGTGTTTGTTGGTGTTGGTGCAATGGGCCAGTGTGCTCATCTGAAAAATTATGTTCTTATTCCTGATTGTGAGGTCGTTGCAATATGTGAGATAAGGGAAAAACTTGGAAAAAAAGTTGCAGAGAGATACGGAATTAAAAATTTTTATAAAGGTTTTGATGAAATGATTGAAAAAGAAGATTTTGATGGGATAGTTGCATCACAGCCATTTACAAGACATTATGTAATTCTTAAAGAAATCCTGAAAGCAAAAAGACCTGTTTTTATAGAAAAACCACTTGCAAGTTCTGTTGAAATTGGTGAAAAAATACTGGAAATTATTGAAAAGTCAGGAACCTGGGTAATGGTGGGTTATCATAAGAGAAGTGACCCTGCTTCAATTTATGTTAAAAAATTAATTGATGAATTTAAAAAAACAGGTGAGATTGGAAAATTAAGATATGTAAGAATAACAATGCCACCCGGTGACTGGATTGCAGGAGGTTTTAAGGATTTAATTATCACAGATGAAAAATTACCAGAGAATATTGAATATGACCCGAAACCGAAAAATATGGATGAATTTGAATTTAAAGAATATGTTGATTTTGTGAACTATTATATTCATCAGATAAACTTTATGAGATTTATTTTGGGAGAGGACTACAAAGTTAAATTTGCGGATAGTTCAAAGGTTTTAATGGTAGTGGAGAGTAATTCAGGTATTTCAGGAGTTATAGAAATGGCACCCTATAATACATCTATTGAATGGGAAGAAAAAGTTTTTATATGTTTTGAGAAAGGATATATTGAACTTTCGCTTCCTGCTCCTCTTGCTTCAAATAGACCCGGTAAAGTCAAAATTTATAAAGATATTCCTTCACCTTTAACAATAATTCCTCACTTCCCATGGGTATCTGCAATGTATCAGCAGGCAGTAAATTTTGTTAAAGCAATTAAAGGAGAAATAAAACCACCAAACGATGCAAAAGAAGCATTCAAAGACCTTAAAGTTGCAGAAGAATATTTAACCCTTTTTAAAAAATAAGTAAATCAGATTAAGTCCACCATGCTTTTGGCTTTGGCTCTTTAATTAATACATTTTTCAAAAATTCAATTGCTTTCTTAAGTCCTTCTTCACCACTCATTAAACTATCCTCATGTTCAATACTTAATACACCATCATATCCCACCATTCTCAATGTTGAAATAAAATCATTCCAGAATTCATATCCATGTCCATATCCAACTGTTCTGAATATCCAGGACCTATTTTCTTCATCAAGATATGTTTTTGTATCAAGAACTCCATTTATACTTGATGTGTAAGGGTTTATTTTTGTATCTTTTGCATGAACATGATATATTGCACCTTTAAGTTTCCTCACAGCCGCTATCGGGTCTATCCCCTGCCAGAAAAGATGACTCGGGTCAAAATTTGCTCCTATTTCTTCACCTGCTGCTTCTCTTAATTTTAAAAGTGTTTCCGGATTATATACGACAAAACCGGGATGCATTTCAAGACATATTTCTTTTACATTATGTTTTCTTGCAAATGCTGTTTCTTCCTTCCAGTAAGGAATCACTACTTTTTCCCACTGCCATTTTAAAATTTCTGAAAAATCTGTGGGCCATGGACATGTTACCCAGTTTGGATATTTTGCATTTTCATTATCTCCGGGACAACCAGAAAATGTTATAATTCTTCCTACTCCAAGTTTTTCTGCAAGTAAAATTGTCTTCCTCTGAACCTGCCTGTGTGATTCTGCTATGCTTTTGTCTGGATGAAGAGGATTTCCATGACAGGATAAAGCAGATATTTCAAGACCTCTTTTTTCTATTGCTTTTTTAAACTCTTTTAATTTCCCTTCATTTTCAAGTAATTCACCAACCTTACAGAAAGCATCTCCTGGATAATTACCTGTTCCTATTTCAACTGCTTCAAGTCCCAATTCCTTCACCTTATCAAGTGCTTCATCAAAACTTTTACCCCCAAAAACCACTATAAAAACACCCAGTTTCATTTTTCCCTCCTTTTTATAAATATTATAAACCAAATAAAAAATTTTCAAAATTACATTCTTTCCGGTAGAGAAACATTTAAAAGATTTAGAGATAATTCAAAAATTATAAGAAGCGACTTTACAAGAAAAAGTCGTGCATATGTTAAATCCTTCTCTCCCCCAACTATTCTGTATTTCTGGTAATATGAATGGAATAACTTTGAAACATCAAGTAAATATTCAGCAAGTAAATGAACTCCATATGTTTTAACAACACTTCTTATAACATCATTAAATTTCCATATCTTTTTCATTATTTCAATTTCTTCTTCTTTATTTAACAAATCAATCTCCGGTATAAAGTTATCAATTTTATATCCTTTTTCTTTTCCGAATTCAATTAGATGTTTCAGACGAACATATGCATATTGAAGGTAATAAATAGGATTTTCATTTGACTTTTTTTTAGCAACTTCTAAGTCAAAATCAAGATGACTGTCTATTTTTCTGAAAAGAAAAAAGAATTTGGAAGCATCCGGACCTATTTCATTAACAAGTTCCTTTAAAGTTATAAACTGTCCTTTTCTTGTTGACATTGATAATTTTTCTTTTCCTCTATATAGAGTTGTAAGTTGAACTATCAGAACAGAAAGATTGTCGGGATTAAAACCTAAAGAAGCAACGGATGCTTTCAATCTTGGAATATATCCGTGATGGTCCGGTCCAACTATGTTGATAAGAAATTCAAAACCCCTATCAATTTTAAATTTGTGATAAGCAATATCTGTTGCAAGGTATGTATAACTTCCATCACTCTTAACAACAACCCTATCCTTATCATCTCCAAAATAAGTACTTTTAAACCATAAACTTCCATCTTTTTCATAAATCAAATTTTTTTCTTTTAAGATATTTAAAACATTTTCAACTTCTTTATTTTTAATGAACTGACTTTCTCTAACCCAATTATCAAAAGAAACGCCAAAATTTTTAAGGTCATTTTTAATATCTTTAAGTATTTCATTTTCTGCAAATTCGGTAAAAAATTTTTTGTCATCTTTGGTTTCTTTTATCTTCCTTGCAATATCAATTAGATACTCACCAAGATATCCTTCTTCAGGGACTGGATAATCAACTCCTTTAAGTTGATAATATCTTGCCTTTAAAGATTCTCCAAGTAATTCCATCTGTCTTCCTGCATCATTTATATAGTATTCCTTTGTCACATCAAAATTACAGAATTTTAATATTCTTGAAAGTGATTCACCATATGCTGCTTGTCTTCCATGAGCAATTGTTAAAGGACCTGTGGGATTTGCACTTACAAATTCAATAAGGACTTTTTTCCCGTTACCTATATTTTCCTTTAAGTATTCTTTTTGATTTTGACAGATTTTTAAAATATGCTGTCTGTAAATATCCTCATCAATAAAAAAATTAATAAAGCCATTCTTTACTTCTATTTTTTTAATTATTCCCTTTAAATCAGGATAGATTTTCTCTTTTATAACTTCAGCAATTTTTTGAGGTGAATTTTCTTTATCAGCAAGTCTGAAGGAGATATTTGTATAAAAATCGCCAAACTCTTCCTTTTCAACAGGTAAAACATCAAAATTTACATCCTTTTTAAAGTCAATTATAGATTTTTTTAATGTATTTTCAATTGTACTTTTAACATCAATCCTCATTTTCTTTCTTTATCTCTTTTAAAAGTTGCTCAATCCTTATTTCTTTTCTTTCATCAAGTTCAAATTCAATACTTGGTGTAAATTTAAGGGATATTCTCTGTCCAAGTTTATGCTGTATAAATTTTTGAGCACTTAAAATACCACGAAAAGCATTTTCTTTTTCCTTTTCATCACCCATGAAACTTATACCAACTCTAACATTTTTAAGGTCGCCTGTAATATGAACATATGTAATTGTAAAAAAACAGATTCTCGGGTCTGAAACATCTCTTCTTATAATATTTTCTATTTCTTCTCTTAACATACTTTCAACTTTTAACTGTCTTCTTGTTTTAATTTTTTTCTCCTTTTTGTTATAGAATACCAGAAAATAAACTTTAATTCAAACCTTTATCCCACCTTTAAGGTGGGACTGGAGAATTGTTGATAGACAAGGTTTTCCAGATTAGGTTTTTCAATCCTGTTGTCAATGTAAAAAATAGGTGGTAAATTATATTTAAGATGAAATGGAAGAACTTAGAAAACTGGGTAAAAGGTATTTTAATATTCGGTTTTACTTTTTATTTGTTTTTTTCCTTTATATCTTTTGACCCTTTTGACCCTACATTTAAATTCTGTCAGATAGGTTTTCCAATAAATGAGAATATAAAAAATTTTGGTGGAAAATTCGGGTCATATCTAACAGGACTTCTATTCTTTTTATTTGGTAAAAGTTCATACCTGATTGTAATCTTTATGCTTTTCTTAGGATACAATATCATATGGGGAGAAAAAGAAAGATTATGGAAAAGAATAACAAGTATCACAGGTCTTCTTTTAACATTATCTGTATTTTTAACAGTAATCAGAGGTTCTCTGGGAAATTTTGATGGAGGACTTTTAGGAACTGTTTTAACGCCTGTTTTAAAAGAGTATTTTGGAGAAAATGGTATATTTTTTATTCTTGGACTTTCAGGGATTTTATTTATTGGTATAAGTTATAGAATGTATACTGAACCGTTTAAAGTAGTTTTCAATGATTATTTTTTTAATGAGGATAAAATTCCTGTTCCTGAAAAGGTAAGTTTACCACAGAAGCAAAAGAGAAAAATATTTGAAACAAAAGAAAAGATAGAAATTCCACAGCCAAAGGAAGAAAAGTTAGAAGAGAAAAAAACAGAGACAGAAGAAGAAATAAAGGAGGAAAAGGAAAAAAAGAAAATAAAGAAAACATCTATTTCACGACAAAAAGGTGTAGTTTATAATTTACCTCCTGTTGACCTTCTTGAAATAGGAAATCCCACACAAAAAGAAACAAAAGAGGACTTGGAAATATATGCTCAGGTGATAGAAGAAACACTTTCTGAATTTGATATAGAAGGAGAAGTTGTTCAAATAAATCAGGGACCCAGAGTTACAATGTTTGAAGTTCAACTTGCACCAGGTATTCAGGTTCAAAAGATTTTTAAAATTCAGGACAATATTGCTATGAATCTGAAAACAACAACTATAAGAGTTGTTGCACCTTTACCAAATAAATCAACAGTGGGAATTGAAGTTCCAAACAGAGAAATTTCTATCGTATATTTAAGAGAGATAATTGAAAGTAAAGAATTTCAACGTTCTCCTTCCAAATTAACACTTGCTATAGGAAAGGATATAATGGGTAGACCAATTGTTACAGATTTAAAATTGATGCCACATCTTTTAATTGCAGGAGCAACAGGTTCAGGCAAAACTGTTTGTATCAATTCTTTAATAACTTCAATTTTATATAAAGCAAGTCCTGATGAAGTTAAATTTATAATGATAGACCCTAAAATGGTTGAACTTACTCTTTACAATGACCTTCCTTATCTGCTTTGTCCTGTTATTGTTGATATTAAAAAGGCAGTTAATGCTTTAAAATGGTTAATCGGTGAAATGACAAGAAGGTATAAACTTTTTTCAGAACATAAAGTCAGGAATATTGATGTTTATAATAATATTTTTAAAGATAATCCATTGCCTTATATTGTAGTTGTCATTGATGAACTTGCTGATTTGATGGCGGTTGCAAAAAATGAGATAGAACACAGTATTATACGACTTGCACAACTTTCAAGAGCAGCAGGAATACATTTGATTTTAGCAACACAAAGACCATCAGTAAATGTTATAACAGGTGTGATTAAAGCCAATTTGCCATGTAGAATTTCTTTTCAGGTACCATCTAAATTTGATTCAAGAACAATCCTTGATAGAATTGGTGCTGAAAAGTTACTTGGTAGGGGAGATATGCTGTTTTTACCACCTTTAAGTTCAAGTTTGATAAGAATTCAAGGAAGTTTCATTTCAGATGAAGAAATAGAAAAAGTATGTGAATTCATAAAAAAACAGAGAATCCCTGAATATAATATGGAAATTCTTGAAAGGAAGACCCAGGAAGAAGAAACTCCTGAAATATTACAAACAGAATATGATGATGAAGAGGTTCTTTATGAACAGGCAAAAAGGATTGTGATTACGACTAAAATTGCTTCAATTTCAATGCTTCAGAGAAGATTGAGAATTGGTTTTAATAAGGCAGCAAGGTTGATTGAAAGGATGGAAGAAGAAGGAATTGTTGGACCGTATCAGGAAGGGAAGCCAAGGAAAGTAATAATAAATATGGAAGAGAATCAGCAAAATTCAGAAGACAATGGATTTGAAGAGTTTAAGTGAGTTAATAAAAAAAGAAAGAGAGAAAAAAGAGATTGATTACGATAGGATTTACAGAGATACCAAAATAGTTAGGAAGTTCATAGAATATATTGAAGATGGAGAATGGAATAAATTTCCGGGTAATTTTTACAGAAAAGCAGTTTTAAAAAAATATCTTGATTATCTGGGGATTGAAGGAATAAATCTGGACGAACTTTTTGAAGAAAAAAAAGAAACTTGTGAGGAAGAAATTATTGAACCGAAAAGAGAAAGGAAAGATGAAAGAAATAAAGAAAAAAATGAAAAAAAATTTTATTCTGATACGAAGTTTTATATTTTAATTTTTCTGTTTCTTCTTTTCATTTTACTTCTTCTTATAGGGAATTTACTTTTTGAAAATCTTATAAAATGAAAATCCATCTTATTTCTCTCGGATGTCCTAAAAATCTTGTTGATTCAGAACAGTTACTTGCAATTTTAGGAGAAGAAGGTTTTATAATAACTGATTCAATAGATGAAGCAGACCTTGTAATAATAAATACCTGCGGTTTTATAAGAGAAGCAGTAAAAGAATCAGAAGAAAACATAAAAGAAATTATGAGAAAAAATAAAGAACTGATTATCTGGGGATGTCTTGTTCAGAGAGAGAAAGAAAAATTACTTAAATTTGGAAAATTGAAAGGAATTGGGGGAGTTGGTAATCCTGAAGAAGTTTTAAAAATTATTAAGGAGAAAAAAGAAGGGATTATTAGAATAAAGGAAAGTTTTTTTACCTGCAGAAAAGAATTTCCCCGTCTTATAACAACTTTTCCTTATGCATACATAAAAATTTCTGATGGCTGTAATAATTTTTGCAGTTATTGTTTAATTCCTAAATTGAGAGGTCCTTTAAGAAGCAGAAAAATCATAAATATTTTAAAAGAGGCAGAAAATATTGAAAAACTCGGTTTCAAAGAAATTATACTAATTGCTCAGGATACAACAAATTATGGTGAAGATTTAAAAGATGGTTCAAATTTGATTAAATTACTTGAAGAACTTGAAAAATTCAATTTTGAATGGATAAGAGTTATGTATATGCATCCGGGACATATAAAAGATGAATTGATTGAAAAAATAGGAGGTAGTAAAAAAATATGTAAGTATTTTGATATACCGATGCAACATGTGTCTCAAAAAATTCTTGAAAAGATGAATAGACCGATTATTGACTATAAAAAATTAATTGATAAAATAAGAAGCAAAGTACCTTCTGCTGCAATAAGGACAAATTTTATTATAGGTTTTCCTGGCGAAACAGAAGAAGATTTCAGAAAACTTCTGGAATTTATTGAAGAAGTTAAAATTGATAGAGTTGGCTTTTTTAAGTACAGTAGAGAAAAAGGAACAGTTGCTTATAATTTTAAAGAACAAATAGAAGAAAAAATAAAAGAGGAAAGAATGAAGCTCCTTATTGAAAAACAGAGAAAAATATCAGAAAAAATCTTAAGAAAATATACTGGAAAAATTTTAAAGGTTCTTATAGAAAAAAAAGATAATGATTTTTATATTGGCAGGACTGAATATGATGCTCCTGAAATAGATGGTCTTGTGTATGTAAAAGAGAAAAATCTTAAAACAGGTGAGTTTTATAATGTTAAAATAAAAAAAACAGATTCATATGACCTTTATGGAGAAAAGATAGGATGATTATAGAAAAAATAATTGTTGGTGATGTTTTTACAAATTGCTATATTGTTGGGTGTGAGGAAGAAAAAATATGTGGAATTATAGACCCTGGAGATAGCGGAGAAAAAATAAAAGAAAGGATAGAAGAACTCGGTTTAAAACCTGTAATGATAATAAATACTCACGGACATTTTGATCATATAGGTGCAAATCATTTATTCAATCTTTCTGTTTACATCCATAAAGATGATTTTGAATTTTTAAAAGACCCTGAAAAAAATCTATCTTCATTTTTTTCCGTCCCTTATGTAAGTAAAAATGACAATATTATTACAGTTGAAGAAAAAGATGTGATAAAAATAGGGAAATTATATTTTGAGGTTATACACACACCAGGTCATACACCAGGAAGTATATGTCTTAAAATAGAAAATATTTTATTTACAGGAGATACAATTTTTGCTGATGGAATTGGAAGAACTGATTTTCCTGAAGGAGATGAAGAAAGATTGATAAAATCAATAAAAGAAAAAATTCTTCCATTACCGGATGATTTTATTATTTATCCGGGTCATGGCAAATCTGCAAAACTTATAGATTTTAAAAATCTATTTTTTTTATGAAAACAGAACCGATTATTGGGATAAGCAGTTTACATTTTATATGGCATAGTTTAGAAGAAGCATTTGAAAGATGTGCAGTTGAATTCGGTTTTAAATTTATAGAATTTTCTTACTCAGATTTATTAAAAGAAAAAGACCTTTTGCTTATGAAAGAATTTAAGAAAAAATATAATATAGAAACTGGATTACATATCTGGGATAATATACCTGAAATTGGTAAAGAAGAAGCAATTTTGAAGATGAAAGATTATTTAAATATCTGTTCAATTGCTGAAATCAGTTTTTTAACCGCTCACCTTGGAAAATATTCTGAAAGAGAAATTGGACTTAATATTGTTTTTGAGGTTCTAAAAAATGTAATCTCTTTATATGAGAAAAAAAATATTAAAATCTGTATTGAAAATCATTATATTGATGAACTTGGCAACAGCCCTCAAGAATTTCTTTACTTTTTTGAAAAAATAAATTCCCCTTCTTTAAAATTCTGTTTTGACTACGGACATGCGAACTTAAATGGAGATATTTTTGAATTTATAGAAAAACTTTATAAATTTTTTGGTATTGTTCATGTATCCGATAATAATGGAGATAAAGATGAACATTTACATTATGGAGATGGAAATATAGAATGGAAGGAAGTTTTATCTTTAACTTTGAAAAAAGGTTTTTTTGGTCCATATATAATTGAATTTGGTGGAAAAAATGAAAAGATAGAGAAATTTAAAAGTTTTGAAAATGATTTAAAAGAGATAGCAAAGAATTTATAGTTTTATTTTTTCCAGAAATTCAATATGTTTTGAAAAATCTCCAACTTCAATTAAATTATGAGAATCTGAACCAAAAACAATTTTCACATTTTCTTCCATACACATTCTGAAAAATCTATATTCCGGATTATTATGATGGTAATTTATTTCTGCTTTTACCTTTCCTTCTTTCAACATTTTTACAACATCCCTGTATAAATATTCTGGCTTTTCCAGATTTTTTCTGTAAAAAAATCTGAAAGGATGAGCAAGTATATCAATTTTATTTTCAATGAGTTTTTCAACAGACCATAAGAACTTTTTTTCTGTTTCACTTTTACTTGTACACCACTCATCAGGTAAATAATGAACTGCTCCAACAAGTATTTCAAAAAATTTTCTGTCCTCTTCAAGTAATGATATTTTTCCATTTTTATCAATTTCAACTTCAAGTCCAATTCCAGCCATATTAGAATTCAGAGATTTAAATTTTTCTACATAATCTTTAATCCTATCCTTTTTTTCATCTCTCTGTTTTTTTAAAATATCAGGGTTATAAAAAAATTTGAAATTCCAGTAATCTTCCGGCTGTAGATAAAGTTGTCCTGCATGTTCTGTAAAATAAACTTTTTCCACACCAAACAACTTACATCTTTCAATCACTTTTTCCATACTAACATCTTCTGCGCAGTATCCAAATTCAGTATGACAGTGAAAGTCAGTAGCGGTTATTTTATTCTTCAATTGTTTTTCTTCAATTTTTAATTCACTTGAAATTTCAACCAAAAAATACTTAAATGGTTCTTCACATACAGCAGGTAAGGTAAAATAGTAAACTCCTTCATTATTAAGAATATCCAGTCCCCTGTGGTAATGTCCACTTATTGAAAGAAAAACATTATTTTCTTTATAAAGTTTGTGAATTTTTTCACAGTCAAGTAAATTAAAAGGGTAATCACTTTCTATTTTTGGAAAGATAATATTGTGCTGAACTGCTATAATTTTTTTATCTGGATTTTCTCTTACAATTTTTTTAAAATTCTCTATTTCTTCCTGACTTCTAATTGCAATTTCTCCTTCATAATATCTGTCGTAAAAAACATAGAATAAAAAGTTATCATAAACAAAATATTTATAATCACCAAAAATTTCAAAAAATTCTTCAATTTTTTTATCATGATTTCCTGGTGCAATAATAACTTTTTTGGCATTAAAATTATCAATTATCTTTTTTATCTCTAAATATTCCTTTTCTGAATCAGGATTTTCACCATCATCAAGTAGGTCTCCTGCAATTATAACAACATCAATATCTTCTTTTAAATTCTTCTGTATTCTTTTTAAAAACTCAATCCCGAATTTTACATTTCTTTCAGGGATTTTTGAAATACCATCACTTTTATAATGTAAATCACTGAGAAGTAGCAGTTTCATTTTTCAGTGTTTGAAATGTCTTGTCCCTGTAAAAATCATTGAAATGCCGAATTTATTACATTTTTCAATGACATTTTTATCTTCTATTGAACCACCGGGTTGAATTATAGAAGTTACTCCTGCCTGATATGCGATTTCAATACTATCAGGTTTGGGGAAGAATGCATCAGAAGCCAAAACAATAGGTTTCGGGATTTTTTTAAAATTTTCTTTCATTTTCATAACTGCTATTTTTGTTGAATCAACTCTTGACATCTGCCCTGCTCCTATACCGAGTGTCTGGTCTTTTGTTGCTATAACAATCGCATTTGATTTTACAAACTTACAGACCTTCCACGCAAATTTAAGTCCTTCAATTTCTTCGTCAGTCGGTTTTTTTTCTGATACAATTTCAAACTTTTCATAATCAATTTCATCGGGTGTTTGAACTAAAAATCCATCTGCAAGAGTCCTGAAATCATATTCATATTTTATTCTTTCCGGACATTTTATAACCCTTAAATTCGGCTTTTTCTTAAATATTTCCAGTGCTTCCTCTTCATAGTCAGGAGCAATAATTATCTCATAAAATCTCTCTATAAAAATTTCAGCAAGTTTCTTATCAACTTTTTTATTAAATCCTGCAATTCCTCCAAAAGCACTCGTTTCATCTGTTTGAAGAGCTTTTTTATAAGCGTCTATTAAATCACTTCCAGTGGCAACTCCACAGGGATTTGTATGTTTTATTATGACACAGGCACACTTTTCAAATTGACAGACAAGATTATATGCACTTTCCATATCAAGAAGATTATTAAATGAAAGTTCTTTTCCCTGAAAAATTTCTCTTTTAAATTCTCTGCCAGTAAATCTATACCATGCACCTTTTTGATGTGAATTTTCTCCATATCTTAAATTTTGAACTTTTAGAAGTCTGATATCCATTTCTGAGGGTAAAATTTCTTTTTCTATTTTATCTGTAAAGTATGATGAGATAATAAAATCATATCTTGAAGTTAATCTGAAAACCTCTCTTGCACATTTGAAAGAAAATTCCTCACTTACTGTTCCATTGTTTTTTTCCATCTCTTTAATAAATTCTTCATACATTTCAGTTTTAACAAGAACACATACATATTTATAATTTTTTGCTCCTGCTCTTATCATTGTTGGTCCACCTATATCAATATTTTCAATTATTTCTTCATCACTTTTCCCCATCTTAAGTGTTTTTTCAAAAGGATAAAGATTGCATATGATGAGTTGAATTGGCTGGATTTTATTTTCTTCCATCTGTTTCAAATGGTCTTCTTTGTCCTTAATTGAAAGAATACCACCATAAATTTTTGGATGCAGTGTTTTTACCCTGCCGTCAAGTATTTCAGGAAAGCCGGTAAACTGACTCACTTCAATAACATCTATTCCGTTTTCTTTAAGTGTTTTTGCTGTTCCACCTGTTGATATTATTTCAACATTATATTTCTTTAAAAATTTTGCAAGTTCAATAATACCCGTTTTATCAGATACACTTATAATTGCTCTTTCTATTTTTATCATAAGTTACCTCCATTTTTAATATAATCCTTCCTGTTTTTCTAATATTTTTTGGACTTCTAAAGGATTTACCTTATCAACTGAAATGTTCTTATCAAGAGCAATATAGGCACCTATTCCAGCAGAATGTCCGGTTGCAATACAGGTTGCCATTACTCTTATTGAACTCATTGCTTTATGGTCTGCAGAAATACATCTTCCTGTAACAAGTAAGTTTTTGGAATTTTTTGGTATGAGACATTCATACGGTATACTGAACCAATCATTTTTAGGAGGATATAATTTATTTTTTGCCGGAAGGTAATCCTTAAATTTATCAAGAGCAATACAGTATTCCTCGGTTTGGCATTCTTTAACGCATAAATGAACTTTTTTTGTTCTGCCAAGAGGGCAGTGAATGTCTATCCAGTAAGTACCTCTTGCAATACTTGAATCAAACTTTCTCCCTTTTAAAATATCGTCTTCTGTTAGAGTATAGAGTCCTTCTATCTGTCTTGTTTCCCTTATTCCTATATTTGGTGGTAAAGCAGATATATATGAGCTTTCAAACCCAGGGACATTTTCTTTCAAAAATTTCCAGTATTTATAAATCTGGTCTCTTATAAAAATCTCACCTTTTGTCAGGTCAAATACATCTGTTCCATCACCTTGAAATCTCATAACATTAAATGACCTTTCGCCTTTTCTTGTTGTACTCCCCTTGCCTCCAAGTCCTGTATTGTAAATGATCAATTCTCCTTTTTCTTTTAATTCGTTTAATAAATTTCCTGCTTTCTTTGCAACTTCCTCTGTTATTTTTTCTTCGTCAATTCCGGCAATTTTAAACATACATCCCATTGACTGCATTTTCCCATCAAAAAATCTACCTTTTGTATAATTGAATCCAGAATAAAAGGCAATATCTGCGTCTCCAGTAGCGTCAATAAAAACCTTCCCTTTTATTTTCATTTTTCCGCTTTTATTCACAACTTCAATTTCTTTTATTAAACTATCTTCAATTTTTACTGATGATACAAAAGAATGATATAAAATTTCAACTTTCTCTTCCAGCAACAATTTTTCAGAAGAGATTTTAAGAATTTCAGAATCAAAAGAAATACCATATTTTCTAAAAGCAGATTCCCACTTTTCGCATCCATCCATTTGATATGTTTTTTCAATTAAAAATTTTAAAAATCCACTTACAGCAGGTTCTTTTTCATTCAAATAATGGCCAAGTATTGAACCAACAAATCCAGCAGTAGCCATTCCACCTAAAAATCCATATCTTTCAATAAGTAAAACTTTTGCTCCCTGTTTTGCACATCCCCAGGCAGATGCCATACCTGCAGGTCCGCCACCAATAACAATTATATCCTTTTCCATTTTTTCTCCTTTTTAAAAAAGAAATTTTTTTAAAATGATATAATTTATATTGAAAATGGTCAATATATTTAAGAGAGCAGAGGAATTTGTCAGTAAAAATAAATTGATTGAGCAAGGAGACAGAATTTTACTTGCTGTTTCAGGTGGTCCTGATTCGGTTTTTCTTTTTTATTTCTTCATTCATCTTTTAAAAAAGAAGAAAATAGATATAAAAGTTGCTTATATCCACCATCATTTAAGAAAAGAGGCGGATAGAGAAGTTATTTTTGTGAAAAATCTCACAAATAAATATGGAGTTGAATTTTTTAGAGAAGATATTGAAATTAAAGAAAAGAAAAATATTGAAAAAAACTTAAGAGAAAAAAGATATGAAAAACTTTATGAAATTGCAGAAAAAACAGGATGTAATAAAATTGCAACAGGACATACTCTTGATGACCATATAGAAACGTTTTTTATGAATCTTTTTAGAGGTTCCGGTACATCCGGTCTTTGCGGTATATGGCAAAAAAGCAATATTTCCCCTGGTTCTGAAATTTTTATTATAAGACCCCTTCTCTGTGTTGAAAAAAGACAGATTGTTAAATATCTTGAAGAAAATAAAATTGAATATCTTATTGATACTTCTAATTTATCTTCAAATTTTTTCAGAAATAAAATTAGAAATGAGGTTATACCATTTTTACTCAAATATAGACCCTCTTTAAAAAAAGTAATTCTAAGAACAACTGAAATTTTGAAGGAGGATGAGATTTTTTTAAGAAAATATACAGATGCTATTTTTAAAGATATTACAATGAAAGAAAAAAATAAAATTATTATTGATGTGGAAAGATTTAAAAAACTTGATAATTCCATAAAGAGGAGGATTGCATCAATTATATACCGTAAAATTAAAAATACCCCCTATATAAACTTTTCCATTATTGAAAGATTGATAAAAAATATTGAAATGGGTGAAAATGTTTATAATAGTGAAATAATTGAAAAAATTTTAAAAGGAGAAGAAAAAGAGGATAAAAGTTTTATTTACAGAATTAAAGTCCCAGGAGAAATAGAAATACTTGATAAGTTTATCATTAGAAGCAGTTTTGTTCCGTTTTCAGATAAAATTTTTAAAAATGAAAATAAATTTACAGGTTATTTTGACTTTTCAAAAATAAAGGGAGATATAATTGTAAGAAATAGAAAGGGAGGAGACAGATTTATGCCATTAGGACTTAATAAAGAAAAAAAATTATCAAGATTTATGATAGATAAAAAAATTCCAGAAAAAGAGAAAGATGAAATTTTAATTTTTGAAAATAATGGTAAAATTATATGGGTTTGTGGTTATGAAATATCTGAACAGTTTAAGATAAATAAAAATACAGAAAAAATTCTAAAAATTGAAGTGAGAAGTAAGAATTAAAAATGGAAAATTATATTATGGAAAGAAGTACAGAAAAAATTTTCCCTGATAATTATTTACCAAAAGAAGTAAGGAATAAAAAACTAAAAGATATAGTAGTTCTGGGTTCTCAATATAAAAAAGAAGAAAGTATTGAAATTATTTATTATTTAAAATGTGAAGGAGATATTATTGAGGTTGCTAAAAAACTTGCCATGGATGAAACAACTGGAAAATGGATAGGAGATGGAAAACCAACTTCTTTATTCAAAAAATGTGTTGCTGATGTTGATAAAGTTTATATCTATGATAAGGGAGAAGGAATTGTTTTTATAAGAACGCCAATTATTAATTTATCAGAAGAAAAAGACCCTCTTTATCAGATTTTAATGCTTGCATGTGGAGGTCCTGTTCTTGAATTTGTCTATTATTCAGATGTTGCTCTTATAGATATTAATTTACCTGAAAAAATACTTAAAAAATTTCCGGGTCCATCATTCGGGATAGAAGGAATAAGAAAACTTACAGAAACACCTTATCCTGAGCCAATAGTTGGAACAATAGTAAAACCATGTGCGGGAATGACTGAGAAAGAAGTTGCTGAAAAGTGTTACCTTGCTGCAAAAGGAGGAGTTAAATTTATAAAAGATGATGAAAAAATGCTTGGACCATCTTATTGTGATATAAAGAAAAAAATAAAACTTGTTAGTAATGCATTGAAAAAAGTTTATGAAGAGATAGGTAATAAATGTATTTATGCTCCTCATCTTGTTGAAAGAGCAGATAGAATTAAAGATACAGCAAAAAGATATATTGACTATGGAGCAACAGGGCTAATGCTGAATGTTGTTCTTGGACATAATTTTGAAGTTTTAAAAATTTTAAGGGAAGATAAAGATATAAATGTTCCTCTATATGCTCACAGTGGTGGAAGAAGTGCTTTATCAACAGGAAACAGAAGAATTGATGATGCTGTTATTGTAAAGTTTATTCGTCTGTGTGGAGGTGATTTTTTTCAGCATGGAGTTTTTGGAGTAAATGATACCCATATTGCTTCTCTTGATGAAGATTTATTGAATCATTTGATTTTTGTTATGAGATATAACTTAAAAGGAATAAATGATACAATACCAGTTGCTGCAGGTGGTTTAAGAGTTGATAACTTAAAATTGAATTTTGAGAGACATTATGATGAGAAGTTTGGTTTTGGAGTTGCTTTACTTGCAGGTTCGTATTTACTCGGTCATCAAAAGGGTCCATATTTCGGAGCAAAAGAGTTTTTAAGTTCTGTGAAAAATCTGATAAAATTTATACGAAGTAAATGAGAAGGAGAAATAAAAACGGAATTACACTGATGGAGGTTCTTGTTTCAATGTGTATTATATTTTTTATTGCTGCCTCTTCTTTACCTGTTTTACATAGAGCAAGAAATAAAGCAGTCATAGCGAGGACAAAAGCAATTATAAATACAATTGAAGCAGCACTTTCTATGTATGAGACAGATTTTGGTGATTATCCAGAAGGCGAAGGTAATGGTAGTAAAATTATTGTGGAATTGTTACAGGGTCCTGTTGATAGTGACAGATGGCGTGGACCTTACATAAGATTAAAAAAAGATGAAATTGATAGAGAAGGTAATATTCTTGATGCGTGGAAAATGCCGATTATTTATAAGTATCCTCAGACAGATTATGATAATATACCTTTTCTTTTGCTATCTGCAGGACCTGATAGGAAATTTGGAACAAAGGATGATATAGGGAACTGGTAAAAATAAAAGGGGGAAAAAATGGAAGAATTAGTAAAATGGCAGGAGAAAAAAAGAAAAAAACTTTATAAATTATTCGGGGAATTGCCTGAAGGAGATTATCCTGTAAGAGTAATTAAAAGAATTGAAGAGGAAAGAGAAAAATATATTCTTGAAAAACTTGTTCTTGACCTGAATGGATATGAATTGGTTCCTGCTTATTTTGTTAAACCCAAAAATTTGAAAAATAGAGTTCCAGCGATTGTTTTCAACCATTCTCATGGAGGTAAATATTATCTTGGAAAAGATGAATTTATTGAAGGGAATTCCTATATGGCAGTTCCTCCTTATGCAGAAGTTATAACATCATTAGGATTTGTAGGTATATGTATTGACCATCTAAATTTTGGAGAAAGAAGTGGAAGGGATGAACTTGACCTTTTTAAAGAACTTATATGGAAGGGAAGAGTTTTATGGGGACTTATGGTTTTTGACAGTTTAAAAGTTGTTGATTATTTGATGACAAGAGAAGAAGTAGATAAAGAAAGGATTGCAACAATTGGAATGAGTATGGGTTCAACAATGGCATGGTATCTATCAGCCCTTGATAAAAGAATTAAGGTATGTATTGATATCTGCTGTTTAACAGATTTTGAAGAACTCATAAAAACGAGAGGTATTTCAGGTCATGGAATTTATTATTTTGTTCCATCATTACTTAAATTTTTTTCAACATCGGATATAAACTCTTTAATTGCTCCAAGACCTCATCTTTCAGTTGCAGGTGCATTTGATAGATTAACACCTCTTGATGGACTTAAAAAAATTGATAGAGAACTGAAAAATATTTATAAAAAATTTGGGAAAGAAGAAAACTGGCAACTTAAGATTTATAATGTAGGACACAGAGAGACATTTCAGATGAGAAGTGATATAATTGAATTTCTTTTAAAACATATTTAAATGGATAGATTTAATTTAGGAATTGAGGTTATAAAAAAAGCGGGAGAATATTTAAAAGAAAAAATTAATGAATGTAAAAAACTGAAAGAAAATAGATATGATGTGAAACTTTTGCAGGACATTGAAACTGAAAAGATTATTGTAGAAAATATAAAAAAGATATTTCCAGAAGATAGTTTTTTATGTGAAGAAAGAGGAATTGATAGGAAAAATAAAGATAATTTATGGATAATTGACCCTCTTGATGGAAGTTTAAATTTTTCAAGAGGTATTCCACATTTCTGTATATCCATTGCTTTTAATGGGAAAAAGGAAAAGTTCGGTATTGTTTATGATTTTGTAAGAGAAGAAATTTTTACCGGTATTGAAGGTAAAGGTGCTTATTTAAATGGAAAAATAATAAATGTAAGTAAAACGGATAAGATTGAAGAGAGTATTTTAAGCATTGGTTTTATGTCTGGAGAAGAAGAAATTGAGTATGGATTGAGAATTTTAAAAGAGATGGGAAGAAAAGTTAAAAAAATCAGAATGTTTGGTTCTGCTTCTCTTGACTTATGCTATCTTGCTTCGGGTAGAATAGATTTATTAATTCATTTAAATTTAAAAAAATGGGATTATGAAGGTGGAAGAATTATATTGAAAGAAGCAGGCGGTATATTTAAAAAAGAAAAAATCAATAATATAGAAGTTTTTAAAGGAACAAATAGGAGATTGAAGATATAATGGCAAAAAAAAGTATACGACTGGAAGATGTGGTATTAAAACCTGTTACAGGTTTAATAGAAAGATTCAATATATTTTTGAAAAATATGGAAACAAAAGAAAAGGTATCAGAAGTGGATGGTTTTGTTTCGGGTTTGCTGGATGAATTAAAAGATATAGAAAAAGGTATTCTTGGATTTTTTGCTGAAATATTATTTATGTACCATCTTTCAGAAAGAATGGTAAGTATTGAGAATGAAATATCTCTTGTTGAAATTCTTGGAGAGAGAGTAAAGGAATTTTTAAAACCTGACTTTATAAAAATCTATTTAAAAACATCTGAAGGACGGATTTCTTCTGCTTATAGTTATCCAGTTGATTTTGAAGATGAAACTATAAATTCAATTCTTGAAGAAAGTTTACAAAAAGGAGAAAGTTTTTTATATGAAAAGAAAGTTGATGGCAAATATTATTCAATTTTATCAATACCCTTAAGAACAACAAAGGAAAAATATGGTTTTTTTATAACAGGAAGGAAAAGAAAAAAGGGTTTTACTCCAGAGGAAATTTCTCTTCTGATTGCAGGTTCAACTGTTGTCAGTTTTACAATTTCAAATTTAAAATTGATGCAGAAAATGATTGTGAATGAACGACTTGTTATGATTGGACATTTAATTTCAGGACTTTCCCATGATTTAAGAAATATACTTACAAAATTTGAAAATGGGATTTACTTCATAGAATCAGGAATAGAAATGAAAGATATGGAAGACATTAAAATAGGGAAAGATATTTTGAAAAAAAATTATATAAGATTAAAAGAGTTTGTACTTTCTATGGTTGATTATTCAAGGGATAGAGAAGTATCTTTTGAAAATGTTGATTTACATTCTTTAATTGAAGATGTTATTTCATATTTTGAAACAACTCTTAAAGAGAAAAATATTAAAATTTTGAAAGAATTTGATGAGAATTTAAAACTTGTAAAAATTGACAAACACAGAATAGAAAGAATGATTTCAAATTTAATTCAGAACTCAATTGATGCTGTTAAAGAAAATGAAGGAATAATAAAGATAAAAACTAAATTGATGGAAAATTCTTTTCAGATTATAGTTGAAGATAATGGCTGTGGAATCCCAGAAAAAAATCTTGATAAGATTTTTGATATTTTCTTTACAACCAAAGGTTCTCGCGGAACTGGTTTTGGACTTGCAATTGTGGAAAAAGTTGTTAAAGAGCATAATGGTAAAATAGAGGTGAGTTCAAAAGTTGGAGAAGGAACAATTTTCAAAATAACTTTGCCAAGATTATAGGAGATTTTTTTGAAAGATATTTTTATTCTTTCAGTAGTTCAGGGTATATGTGAGTGGTTTCCTGTGAGCAGTTCGGGTCATCTTTTTCTATTACACAGAATTCTTGGTATAGGCCAGGATATAAATCTGGACATTTTTTTACACTTTTCCTCTCTTCTTGCACTTATAATCTTTTTTAAAAAAGAAATTTTAAATGTTTTAAAAGGTTTTTTATCTTTTGATGTTAAAAATGAAAATTTTAAAATGTCCTGGTATATTATTTCTGCCTCTATTATTACGGGAATAATTGGATTTTTAATTAAGGATAAGGAATTTCTTGAAAATAAAAATGTTGTTTCTGCTGGTTTTTTAATCACTACAATTTTAATTTTTTTATCAGGTAAAAAGGGAGAAAAAAAAGTTAGTTTTACAAGTTCTCTTATTATAGGTTTTTTACAGGGAATTGCTCTTATTCCTGGTATTTCAAGGAGTGGTACAACAATTTCTGTTGCTAAAATTTTAGGGATTAAAAATGAAGATGCATTTAATTTTTCTTTTTTGCTTGCTGTCCCTGCAATAATTGGAGTAACTTTATTGAAAATTGACCAGATAAAAAATATAAGAGTTGATTATATTATAATTGGATTTTTAACAACTTTTTCAGTCAGTATTATAACTCTTTATTTTTTAAAAAAGATTATGCTCAAAAATAGATTTCAATATTTCTGTATTTACACCTTTATGGTTTTCTTGTTTTCTTTATTAATTAACTGATAGGATATTTTCCAAAATTAAAACCCGCTTCAAGAAATTCAATATAACTTTGTTCAAGTTCAGGTGTGATTGGAGCAGATTCAGGAATATCGGATGGAATTAAAATAAATCTTCCTCTCCTTGCTCCCTGAATTAAACAATCCTTTACCATATTTCTTATTTCTTCTCTTGTTCTGAAGTCAAAATCATCAGTCATAGGTCCACCCATAATTGTGATTGAATCTCCAACAATTTTTCTTACTTTAAGTATTCTATTAGGAATTTCAAAACTATTACATATGGGTTCAATGATATCAATTGGCATTTTCAAAATAATAGGTAAAAGTTCTTCTATGCCATCATGCCAGTGATAACAAACATAGTTGAAATTTCCTCTTTTCAAAATCTCAATTAATGTCTTATCAAATCTATAAACATATTCTGTAAAAACTTTTTTAATGTCATGAAAATATTCGGATGGTAAATTTGGAGGCGTTGCATATTCTGCACCTCTTATTCTTATAATAGCATTTGAGATAGAAAATGAAATAAATTTATAAAGGTCAAGTAATCTTTCATATATTTTTTCAAGTAACTGCATAATGGGTTTTGGATAATCAAGAGCAAATTTACCGAAATCTCCTGGAGCAAATAGAAAGCCAACAACTCCAAGAGGGTCAGGAAGAGCTACTACCATCACTCCTTTATCTCCAAGTTTTTTTTCAAGTTCATAAAAATCAGTAAAATCTGGTTGATAGGGAATATATGGTAAAGATAAAAATCTATCAATATCTTTTTCTCTCTTAATCCATGGTTCAACAACCCACTGATGTACACTTAAATTTGAAGTTCTTGCTATTCTTGTTAAAGGTCCATATTCTGTCTCAACCGTTAATTTCACTGTGGTTGATATTGGTGTATCATGCGTTTCCTCTACTTTAAGGTCAATAGAACCAGGAGCAGAAAAGAAAAAACCTGTTTTAGGTCTGTAAAAAACAAAAGTATCCTGAATTTGCTGTGCCTTTTTGAGTAAATTTTCAAAACTTTTATGCTTTGTCCAGAAACTGTCATTATCAAAAGGATTTATCTTATACAATGAAACAGGAACTCTATCAGGAAATCCACCTCTTAAAACAGCATAAATTCTTTCTCTACTTGTCATTATTTTCTTCCCAGTATTTTATCTATTGCAAGGGAAGTAGTATAAATTTTTGTTTCCGGATAATATTTATAAGGTCCAAGTTCTGCAGTTAAAAAACTTGTATAACCAATTTCTTTTAGTGCTTTTATAACCTCTGGCCAGTTAACATCTCCTTCAAGTAAATCACAGAATCCATTTATATTCCCTATTGATAATTTAAAATCTTTTAGATGTATTCTTTTAATCAATTTACCGAGAATTCTTATCCACATTTCAGGAAAACCAATAAGAAGGATGTTCCCCACATCAAAATAAACCTTTACATATTCAGAGCCAATTTCTTCAACAAATCTTTTCATTTCAAGAGGACTCAATAAAAACTTATTCCAAACATTTTCCACACATATAAATACATTATTTTTTTCTGCAAGTTCAACATACTTTTTTATTGATTCCTGACTTCTTTTATATGCTATATCATAACTTACAATTTCTCCCTGTCCTGATAGAGAAGCAACAACTCCAGGAACAACAAGTATAGCATCTGTTCCCAAATAGTTTGCAATCTTAATCCCTTTTTCAAGTAATTCTTCTCCTTTTTTTCTTATTTCAGGGTCTGAACTTGTAAGAGGATATTTCCAGAATTGTCCAACGAGTAAACTTGCTATTTCAAGCCCTGTTTTCCTTACTTTTTCTGCAACTTTTTTAACATCTTTTTCACTGCTGTTTAAATCCAGAATTCCTCCTTCTGTAGTGTTCATTTCAACACCTTCAAAACCGGCATCCTTAAGCATTTTTAAGCCATCTTCAAAACTGACATTGCCCGGGATAATCCACATATTCACACTTTTTTTCATCTTTTCCCTCCTTTTTTAAATATGGTCAAGTGCAGGAAAAAATAAATCAAAGGGTAAAAATGTTTTGCATATTCTTCTTAATTTATCATCAATATTCACTCCAATATCGGATAAATTAAAAAATAATCTCGCCATTTCTTCTTCTCTTAATTTTAACACATTTTTACCTTCCTGAATAAACTTTATTTCTCCATTTTCCTTTTTTATACCAACTTTTTCTTTATTTTCTATCTCAAAGACAATCTCTTCTCCTTCTGGAAAATTTTCTTCAATTAAAGGTAAAAATGTTTCAATTGTTTTTTTCAAACTTACTATTTTTATCATACCAGTATTTGAAATGTTCCAGTTTGAGCATGTCTTAAATATAATGTCAGGTATTTCTTCAAAATTTGGAAATTCAAGATAAAACCTACTTTTCCCAAATCTTTCTGATAAATACCTTAAAATTCCCAGAATTATATCAGGTTCTCCTCCAAACTCATATACTTTTGTTTCAGAACCCTGTTCATTTATAACCACATAAGAAAATTTACCATTTTCTTCTGAATAATAAAGAGAAATGAACATCTTTTTATAAATCTCATTGAAATAATCAAAATCTCTTTCAACCCTGTAATTTTTTCTATTGTATGTATCTATGATTTTCAAAAGAATTTCTTTTTCTCCAAGATATCTTTTAGTCCTTACTGAACTGATTTTACCTTTTTCAAATCCTCTTGTGGTAATTGTAATATTTATAACTTTACCTGAATTTTCATAGCCAAAATTTATATATCTGTGTCTGTCTCCCCATAAAATTGAAAGGGGATATCCTTCTTTTTCCATTTTTTTAATAACTTCATTCAGTAAAATACTCATATATCCTTTTCCTCTTTCTTCATAATCAGTTGAAACAGCCCCAATTCCAGCAAATTTAATTTTTATATTTTTTTGAATTAAAGTAAGCGGAAAAATTCTGACAAGAGAACAGAGTTTATTTTTTTCTTCTATTATCAAAATATTATTGAAATCGGTATTTTTTTCTTTCCATGCTTGAGGATAACTTAAAGGGAAGAGATTGTAAAAGTGTCCATAAACATCCTCAAGAAATCTTATTATCCTTTCATAATCCTGTTTAGAAGGGTTTTTTATTTCCATTTTTCAAAATCTCTTACCAATAATATAATATCATAAACATAAACTTGTCAAAAAAAATGAAAATATGTATTCTTGCAGGTGAAAAATCAGGAGATAATTACGGTGCTTTATTGTGTAGAAACTTTAAAAAAGAAAAGAAAGATATTTTTATTTTTGGGACTGGTGGAAGGGAAATGGAAAAAGAGGGAGCAAAATTAATAAAGGGGTTTCCTTTCGGACAGATGGGTTTTTCAGGTGTACTTAAAAAAATCTTTCCTTATATTTCATTTATGAAAAAAGTTATAAAAGAGATAGAAAAAGAAAAACCGGATATCATTATTTTTATTGACAATCCGGGATTTAACCTTGAAATAGCGAAAAGATTAAAAAGGAAATATAAAACCTTTTATTATATTCCACCTAAAATCTGGGCGCATAATTACAGAAGAATTAAAATTTTAAAAAAATATATTGATTTTGTTATTCCTATATTTCATTTTGAGGTAGATATTTACAGAAAGGAAAATATTCCATATGTTTATTTCGGGCATCCTGTTATAGACCTTATAAAAACAGAAGTTGAAAAATTTGAAAAAAAGGGATATATTATAGGAATCTTACCGGGTAGCAGAAGAGAAGAATTAATTTATAATCTTCCTGCTATTAAAGATGTAATTAAAAATTTGAAGAATGAATTGGATTTTGATGTCTGGATATCATCATTGAATGAGGAATTTAAGGAGATTATAAAAAAAATATTCAAAGACCCTGATATTGAGTATAAAATAGAAAAGGATTTGTATTATTTAATTGAAAATTCAGATGTTATACTTTCAGTTTCAGGGACTGTAAATCTTGAAGTTGCATATTTAAAAAAACCGATGGTGGTCTTTTACAGAACATCTTTTTTGAACTATTTTTTATGTAGATTTATTGTTAATGTAGATTTTATAAGTCCTGTTAACTTAATTCTAAATGAAAAGGTTGTACCTGAATATATTCAGAATTTCAGGATAAAAGACGTTGTAAATGATATAATTAATCTGATTGAAAGGAAAGATATTTATAAAAAACAGATAGAGGGATATGAAAGAATGATAGAACTTCTTGGAGAAAAAAACATCAGTGAAAAAATTTGCAGGTTTATCATTGAAGGAGTTAAAAATTGATAAAAGAATATTTAAAGATTAGAAACTATATTAAAATCCACTGGGAATATATTGTAACCGGGGTCATCCTTTCTATTCTTTACATTATTTTGAATTCTATATCCTTTACTTCTATTATTCCACTTATAGACAGAATACTTTCAGGTAAAAAAATAACCCTTCCTGAAAATATTCCACATTTTATTGGAGTTAAAATAGAACCGATAATAACAAAAATTAATTCTTTTCCTCCTTTGCTTGTTTTAAAATATTTAATTGCATTCATATTTTTGACTTTTTTACTTAAAGGTATCTGTTTTTATTTCAGCAACTATTTTTTCAGATTTTTTTCAACAAAAATTCAGACAGACCTGAGAGATAAAGTATATACAAAATTTTTAAATCTTTCTCTTGATTTTTTTACCTACACACAAACAGGTGAATTAACAACAAGGGTTGTATATGATATTGGACTTCTTAATTCTGTTTTTGAAATGTTTTTTCCGAATTTTATATTTCCAATTTTTCTTGTAATCAGTTATCTATCAATAGTTTTTATAATTGACTGGCAGATGAGTTTAGTTTCAATTTTTATATATCCGGTAATCCTTGTTCCTGTTTTACACTGGACGAGAAAATTAAGAAATCTCGGAAGAATAATTCAGGAAACATACGGAAAAATAGGAAATTTTATAAATGAAAGTATTTTCGGACAGAAAATAATAAAAGCATACAATCTTGAAGAAGAAACATTAAAAAAATTCAGAAAAGAAAATGAAAATATTTTCAGAACAATTATGTCAATAAATAAAAGAGTTCTGTTGATAGGTCCTTTTACTGACTTCTGTGGCGCAGTGGCTTCAGGTTTGATTATATATTATGCAGGAAATAAAATTCTAGCAGGAACACTTACAGCAGGTTTTCTATTCCTTTTTTTCTTTGCCCTTTTTTCAATAATAAGTCCACTTAAAGAAACTATGCAAACATATGCTACTATAAAACATTCAAGTTCAGTTTTACCAAGAATTTTTTATATACTTGATTTCAAATCAACTGTAAAGGATGAGGGAAAGGAAATTTTTGATGGTTTGAAGGATAAAATTGAGTTTAAAAATGTTGGATTTTCTTACAATTCAAGAACAGTTCTTAAAAATATTAATCTTGTCGTTAAAAAAGGTGATAAAATAGGAATTGTTGGGAAAACCGGTTCAGGCAAAAGTACTTTAATAAGTTTAATATTGAGATTTTTTGACCCCACAGAAGGAGAAATTTTGATAGATGGTAAAAATATAAAGGATTTTAAACTCAATTCATTGAGAAAACATATAGGTTATGTTCCGCAGGAACCCATTATTTTTTATGGTACGATAAAAGACAATATTACTTTTGGAGAAAATAATGATAAAAGATTTAAGGAAGTTATTGAAACAGTTGGGCTTTTAAAATTTATAAATGAATTACCTGAAAAAGAAAATACACTTCTTGGAGAAAAGGGAATAAATCTATCAGGAGGTCAGAAACAGTTAATATCAATAGCAAGAGCAATATATAAAAATCCTGAAATTCTTATATTTGACGAAGCAACCGCTTCTCTTGACAGTGAATCAGAAAAGATAGTTCAAAAAGCAATAGAAAAAACAATGGAAGGAAGGACTGTTTTTATCGTTGCACACAGATTATCCACAATAAAAGATACAAATAAGATTATTGTTTTGGAAAAGGGTGAAATAGTTGAAGAAGGAACACATTCTCAATTGTATGAAAAGAAAGGTTTTTACTATAAATTTTTAACATTACAGCAACTATAACTTATCTTTCTGGCAATTCAAATTCCTTAAATCCAATTTTAAAAGCAGGTGAATTATTTTTTAATTTAAAGTTGAAATTTTTTATGTCATAAAATAAAGGGTCTTCTAAAATAGAATCTGTATCCATCCCTTTCTTCTGCCAATCCTTAAAAGTGTAAATCTTCCCTCCATGGTCAAATATTTTTATTTCTTTTCCATCAATTCTGAAATAAAGGTTATTGTTAAACATAAAATTAAAATCAATTCCTCCGTAAATCCATTTTTCTGTATTTCCAATAACAATGTTTCTTTCAAATGTAAATCTTATATGATTTTCAGGTCTTGTTATCTGTATTTGCTGGTCTCTTCCAAAGGCAAAAATATTGTTTCTCACAATATTCTCTTTTCCGTAATGCTGGTGGAATCCACCATGTGTTGTATTATAAACGAGATTATTTTCTGCAATTATATGGGTACTTCCTTCATCAAAATAAATACCCCATCCACCATACCAGTATCCATAAATATCATGGAAGATATTGTTACTTATAAGAGTTCCATCCTGAATTCCAAGTGTATATATTCCACCCATATCACTTAAAATTGGACCATCTCCATCTGTTTTTTTACCAATATGATGAACATTATTAAATTTAACAATATTTCCACCTGCAAGCGATTTTCCATAGCCCCATGTCCATCCAATACTTATTCCTGTATAATAAAAATCATATATCTCATTTTTCTCAATAATATTTCCATAACTCTGTCCAATCCATATCCCTACTGCACTGTGAAAAATCTTTCCGCCATCCTTTATAATACATCCTTTTATTTCATTTCCATATGTCTTTAAATTTTTTTCCTCTCTAGTAATTCTTTCACCTATCTTTATTCCGCCAGCACCGATACTATGAGTTTTACAGTTAATAATTTTGTTATTCTGACATCCCTTTGAAAATTCAAACCCATAAGTGCCAACATTGGTTATTTCACAATTTTCAAATTTACAATTTCTCATACCTTCACAGTAAACTGCACCGGGAATTTCAATTGCCGCCTGTGCAAAACCACCAGATTCATTTCCTTTCAAACTTTTTTCTGGAAAATACCATTCAGCATGTGAAAATGTTATATTATAAAAATAAATATTTTCTACATATTCATTTTTTTCAGGACAACCTTTAATTATTAAGACATTTTCAAATTTTGGAATAATAAACTCATAATTTTTTGTTTTTTCTTCAGGATAAAAATATAATTTTTCACTTTCAAAATCAAAATACCATTCTTTCTCATCCATAAATTCAAAAATATTTTCAATGTAATAAAGGTCATCTTTCTGCGGTTTAAATACAGTTCTCTTTTTAAACTCAATAATCCCTTTATTTATATCCACATAATAAACTGGTAATCTTGATTCAACCCACCTCGTCATTAATATTACCTCACTATTTTTAAAATTATTCCAGTTTTTTATATCTTCATTATGAATTTTCACCTTATATACACCTTCATTCCATTCTTTTTTTTCATCTTCTTCAGAAATTCCCGCAATTTTCAGATAACCGTTCTTAGGATACCTTGCTCTTTTCAAATATTCATCATTTACCCATAAACTTCTGAATTTTTTTCCTTTAACATCAAAAACAAAAAACTCTTTTCCATCAATCTTTTCTGTTTTGTAATTTTTTAACTTCTCACCAGCACTAATTATAACTCTTTCATTTTTATAAGGCATTATAATTACAGGTAAATCAGAAGTTCCTGAGTGTTCATACGTTAATTCAACAGGTTTTTCAAGAAAGTATATACCACCTTTTATCGTAATCACTACCTGTTTTTTAAGAATTCCACCATTTTTCTGTTTAATCTTTATTATTTCGTCAACTGCTCTCTGTAAAGTTTTAAAAGGGCCATCTTTTTTACTTCTTTCCTTTAATCTACCAGAAAAGGAATTATCTCCTTCATTTGAAACATATAAAATTTCAGCATTTTTAAATTCCATTTTATCCTCCATTTTTCCAGAACTCTTTTCTATCAGGAATATAAAAACAAATATCAAAAAAATACAGATAAATTTTTTCATCCTATCTTTTTTATTTTAAATAAAAAATCAGTAAAAGCAAAAAAGATTTAAAATTGACATATTTTTAAGATTGAATATAATTTTTTTAAATCACAGTAAAGGAGAAAACAGGATGGTTGAGGCGAAAAATTTAACAAAATTTTATGGAAAGACAAAGGCAATAGAAAATGTCTGTTTTACAGTTGAAAAAGGAGAGATAGTAGGACTTCTTGGACCAAATGCAGCAGGAAAAACCACAATAATGAGAATATTAACCTGTTTTTTAACTCCAACTTCGGGTACTGCTATAGTCAATGGATATGATATTCTTGAAAATCCACTTGAGGTTCAGAAAAGTGTAGGATATCTACCCGAGAGAAATCCTTTATATGAAGAATTTACTGTAAGTGAGTTTTTAAATTTTGTCTGTGAAACAAAAGGAATAGTTAAGAAAGAGGAAAAAAACAAAAGAATTTCAAAAGTTATGGAAGAGTGTGGACTTTCTGAAGTAAAAAATAAAACAATATATAAACTTTCAAAAGGATATAAACAAAGAGTTGGTATTGCTCAGGCACTTGTGAATGAACCTTCTGTTTTAATTCTTGATGAACCAACTATTGGGCTTGACCCTAAACAGATTATTGAAACAAGAAACTTAATAAAAAATCTATCAGGTAAAAGAACAATCTTTCTTTCAAGTCATATTCTTCCTGAAGTAAGTATGGTATGTGAAAGAGTTATCATTATAAATGAAGGAAAGATTGTTGCAACTGATACTGTTGAAAATTTAACATCAACTCTGAAAGGAGGAATTGAAATATATCTTGAAATTGATGGAGATGTTGAAAAAGTTAAAAAAGTTTTAGGAGAAATTCCAGGTGTTAAAAGCATAAATATTATCTCTTCTGCGGGAGAAAAAATAAATAAATATGTTGTCATAGCAGAAAAGGATATAAGAAAAGATATTTCAGAAAAAATTCTTAATAGTGGTTTTGGACTTTTAGGTATGAGAATAAAAGAAATGACTCTTGAAGATATTTTCCTTAAATTAACAACAAAGGAATAAAAATGAGAATTCTGTCTATTTTCAAAAAAGAATTTAAAAGTTATTTTATTTCTCCGGTTGCCTATGTTGTTATTCTCATTTTCAATTTAATTTCTGGTTTTATCTTTTATGCCTTATGTGCCTATTATTCAATTCTTTCAACAAGATTTTCGGGAAGCCCTTATCCCTATTTTACTCTTTCACCAAATGAAATGATTATTAAACCTTTATTTTTTAATATGGCTATAACATCTCTTTTTGTTTTACCGCTTTTAACAATGAGATTGTTTTCAGAAGAAAGACGGCTTGGTACAATAGAACTTTTATTTACATACCCGCTTAAGGATTCAGATATCTACTGGGGAAAATTTCTTGCCTGTTTTTCAATCTTTACTATAATGACCTTGATACCATTTCTTTATATTTTTATTCTTGAAAAATGGGTAAACCTGGATAAGGGAATTATTTTAAATAGTTTTCTCGGACTTCTTTTACTCGGAGGTAGTTTTATTTCTATAGGTATTTTAATTTCCTCTCTTACAGAAAGCCAGATTATTTCAGCAATTATAACTTTTGGAGTTTCATTACTTTTCTGGATCATTGGTTGGATTTCTGAAATTTTACCAAAATATTCAAACTTTTTTGACTTTATTTCTATATATAATCATTACGAAAATTTTCCAAAAGGTATTCTTGATACAAGGGATATAATATTTTATTTAAGTATTTGTTTTTTCTTTTCATTTTTAACATTGAGAATTCTTATTTCAAAAAAATACAGGGGTTAAAATGGTTGAAAAAAAATTTTTTTATAGAATAAATGCTTTTTTAATGGTTTTAATCTTTCTTGGAATTCTTATTTTTGTCAATCTTATATCTGAAAAAAATTACAAAAGAATTGATTTAACGAAAAACAAAATTCATTCAATTTCTCCTCAGACAAAAAAGATAATCAAAAACCTGAAAGAACCTGTTGAGATAATTATTTTTTACAGAGAAAAAATAGATGAAAAGACAAAGGAACTTCTTGAACAATACAGGTCAAATTCAAAATTTATAAGTTATAGATTTGTTGACCTTGACAGGGATGTTTTACTTGCCAAAAAATATGGAATTACAAGTTATGATACAATTCTGATAAAAACTGGTGAAAATTACGAAAAGATATACTCACTTGGAGAAAAAGAAATAACAGGTGCAATATTAAAACTCACAAAAAAAGAAAAGAAAAAGATTTATTTTACAACCGGTCATGGAGAAAAAGGAATAGATGATAAATTGAGTAATTTTAAAAAGTATCTTGAAGAAGAAAATTATACAGTTGGAGAAACATTAATATTGAGAGATGGAATACCAGATGATTGTGATATTCTTGTAATATGTGGTCCTGAAGTTGATTTTGTTGATAAAGAAATTGAAGAAATAAAGAAATTCATTGACAGCGGGAAAAGACTTCTTGTTTTTCTGGATACAGGTAATTTTCCGAACTTAAAAAATTTACTTGGTTCTTATGGAATTGAAATTGAAAATGACATAATTATTGACCTTGCAGGTAGAAGATTTCTTGGAGATGCTTTAAGTCCTTTAGTATTTGATTTTCCCTATCACCAGATAACGAGAGATTTTTCAAATTCAGCATGTGTTTTTTCCTCTGTAAGAAGTGTTAAATTGAAGGAAAATTTACCTTCTGAAATTAAAGGGGATGTTCTTGCAAGGACAAGTTCTGCTTCATGGGCTGAAAAAAATATGAAGGAAATAGAAAAAGGTAAGGTTAATTATGATGAAAATGATGAAAAAGGGCCTGTTTCTGTTGCTGTTTTGGTTGAAAAAGAAATAAAAGAAAAGGAAGGTAATAAAAAAGCATGTGTTGCTGTTTTTGGAGATTCTGATTTTGTCACAGATAAGATGATTGGTTTTTTGCTTAATAAAGATTTTGCGATGAATACAGTTAATTATCTTGCCGAAGAGGACATTTTAATTTCCATAAGGGAAAAGAAAGAAGAAAATCAGCCATTAATTCTTTCAGAAAAAGCAGGAAAATTTTTATTTTTCTTCCCAGTTGTAATAATTCCGGTTTTAATAATAATTTCAGGTAGTTATATCACAATTAGAAGAAAATTTTTGTACTAAAATGAAGATATTTAAAAAAAATCTATTGCTTCTTATCATTTTACTCATTGTAGGTTCTTTCTATTTTTATCAGGTTAAAATTGCTTCAAAAAAGAAAAAAAATGAGGAGAAAAAACTTTTTGTTTTTGAAAAGGAGAAAATAAAGGGTATCTTAATAAAAAATGATGATAAGGAAATAGAAATAGTAAATGAAAATGGACTCTGGAAAATAAAAGGGAAAAATTATGAGTGTGATAAAAACGAAATAGAAAGTTTGATAAATAAAATTCTATCCCTTGAAATAGAAAGAAATATTGGTACAGTTGATGATTTAAGTATTTACGGACTTTCATCTTCTGAAAAACAAATAGAAATCCAGAAAGATGGAGAGAAATTTATACTTTATATTGGAGACGAGACACCATCAAGTAGTTACCTCTATACAACAAAAGATAAAAAGGAAGTTTTACTCGTATATAAATGGGATTTAGACAGTATTCTTGGAAAAAATATTTTTGACTTAAGGGATAAAAGAATAATACCTGTTGATATAACAAAAGAAGATATTGAAGAAATTGAGGTGAACAAAAAAAATAAAACAATTCTATTAAAAAGGTCAGGAGAAAGGTGGTATATTGAAAGTCCTTTAAAAGACATTGCGAATAGAGAGAAAATAGAAAGAGTGGTTGGAAATATAATTGATGGGGAGGTAAAAGAATTTGAAGAATTAAAAACTGAAAAGGAATGCGGACTTGAAAGACCCGAAAGTACAATTAAATTAAAAACTAAAGACAGTAATTATTTTATTTATCTTGGGAAAAAAAAGGAGAATTTATATTATGCCAAAAATTCTCTGAAACCATATATCTTTCTGGCTGATGATAAAATTGTTGATGATATACCTGATGAAATAAATGAATTGAGAGAAAAAAAATTGTTTGATATAGATGTTTCAGAAGTGGAAGAATTTTCAATCATAAAAAAAGATAAAGAATTGAAATTTAAAAAAGAAAAGGATTCTTATTTTCTTGAAGGTGAAAAAACAAAAAAAATTTCAAAGGATAAGGTTGAGGAATTCCTTCATGACTTAAAATATCTTGAAATTAAGGATTTTATAGAATATTCAGAAAAAAACTTAAAAGATTTCCAACTTTCTCCACCTTTAATAAAAATAATTGTTTATACAGAAGGAACAAAAACAGAAGTTCATTTTGGAAAAAAGACAGAAAATTATATATATTGCTATAGCCCAGAAAGAAAGAGTATATTTACAATTCCTTCTTCTGATTATTCCAGAATTGATAAAGATGAGGGATTTTTTGTTGAAGAGAAGAAAAGAAAAAATGAATAAAGGAATAAAAACTTTAATTTTTTTAGTTCTTATCTTTATAATTTTCTTTTCCTTTTTTAAAATTTCAAAAAAGCAATCTATTCCAGAAATAACCATTATAGGAGGAGAAATAAAAGAGGGAGATATAATTGGAAATATTTTTAAAATAAATGGTTTATCAGATTATGAAGCAGGAAAAATTACTGAAAAATTAAGAGAAATTTTTGATGTTAGAAAAAGTAAAATAGGTGATAGATGGGAATTACATTTTTCATTAAAAGGAGATTTTTTAAAGTTTAAATATTTCAGTAAGCCATTTAATTTCTACATCGTTGAAAAAAAACAAGATACAGGTGATTTTATTTCCTATACAGAAGAAATTGAAAAGTTCAAAAAAACATTTACAAAAACAGGATTTATCAATAATTCTCTTTATGAAAGTATGATAAATTCAAACATAAATCCTGAAATAATTATACAGTTTGCTGAAGTTTTTGAATCAAAAATTGACTTTTTCACTGAATGCCAGAAAGATGATAAATTTTCAATTATATGGGAAAGTTGGGCAGACAAAGATGGAACAATTTTAAAAGACATAAGAGTTGTCGCTGGAAAATATGAAACAAGAAACCAGAAATATTATGCTTTTTATTTTGAAAATGGAAATTTCAGTGGATTTTTTGATGAGAATGGAAAAGGGCTTGAAGGTTCATTTTTAAAAGCACCTTTATCGTATAGAAGAATAACTTCTTTTTTCTCCTATTCAAGATTTCACCCAATTTACAAAGTTTACAGACCACATCTTGGAATAGATTATTCAGCACCAACAGGAACACCTGTTTCTTCTATTGGAAACGGTTCTGTAATATTTGCCGGTTGGACTAATAATGGATATGGAAAATGTGTAAAAATAAAACATCCAAATGGTTATATTTCTTATTACGGACATTTAAGCAGAATTGAAAAAGGTATAAAAAAGGGTGTAAAAGTAAAAAAAGGAGAAGTAATTGGTTATGTAGGAATGACAGGAATTGCAACAGGTCCTCATCTTGATTTCAGAGTTCAGAAAGATGGTAAATTTATAAACTTTTTGAAGTTAAAATTTGTACCTGAAAAAAATATACCAAAAGAATATATGGATGAATTTGAAAATCTGAAAAAAAGATATATGGAACTTTTAGGTTGAATTTTGTAAAAAATAAGATATAATTAAATAGAACAGGGATATTATTTATAGTAAACAAAATTTATAACCGAACTTATAGACTTTAAAATCAATATAATTCTTTGTGGGATAATGGATTAAGTCAAATTTCAGTTTTCTAATTAGTGTTTAATTTATTTTTCAGTTTCAACTCAACTTTCAATTTTTTCAACATATCTTTCTGCAACTGACTCATCTTACTTATCTGTCTTATAATCAATCCTTTAACATTTATATATCCAATCTGTATCTTTCTTAATTGCTCAATTATGTTTTTAAAAGTAAGTGAATATTTCCCACCTTTTCATCAAATAATTCAGGATAAAAACCACTATCTTTCTCCTCTACTAATT